>Ga0209373_10000188_pt1 | contig 131076 bp, 128 predicted proteins | sample Higcelweek5metaG_FD_187173 | JGI IMG/M metagenome (GOLD analysis project Ga0209373, IMG submission 187173) | Freshwater pond sediment microbial communities from the University of Edinburgh, under environmental carbon perturbations - High... | ecosystem: Environmental > Aquatic > Freshwater >... | reverse complement strand
GGAGCCAAGCTTGGCCACGGAGCGATGAACTACCGGCTCGCGGATCGGTCTCCCGGATGGGCCGCAGGCCGGGGCATGCCCCGGCCTGCGGCAGCACTCATTCTATGCGATTTGGGATCACACAAGCGGGCGGATGCCCGCGCCCGGCGAGGGGCAATACAACCGGCCAATGCATTGGCCGGTTGGTATAAGCTAAAATCAGAAAGGGGCGGCACCCGCGAAGGTGCCGCCCCTTTCATTCGCATCAGCCCCCTGACGCGAAGAAGCGCGCACTTTAGCCACGGCGGCGGCCGGGGCAAGGGCTTTTTTCAATTGTTCCAGGATATTTGCATTTGCACGAATATGGCGGCAATCAGCGCGAATTCGTAAAAACGTTTCAATTAACTGTCAGAATTTGAAATTGCAACAGATAAATTCGCCCTAGCAGTCCGCGTCCTTCGCGCTTCTGTCATATACGGGTGAAGCCATAGGGTTGAATCATCCAAGGGCTTTTTGAAAGCGAGGCAAGGGATGTATCGGGACCGGATCGGGCTGAAGTCGCTGTGGGGCAAGGTTGTCGGCGCCGAGGAAGCGGCATTGCTGATCAAGGATGGTATGACCGTGGGCATGAGCGGCTTTACCCGCTCGGGCGATGCCAAGGTGGTGCCCATGGCCCTGGCCGAGCGCGCCAGCGAAGCCCCCATGAAGATCACCCTGCTGACCGGCGCCTCGCTGGGTTCGGACATCGACAAGACCCTGGCCGAGGCCAAGCTGCTGTCGCGCCGCATCCCCTTCCAGGCCGACCCGGTGCTGCGCAAGGCCATCAACGCGGGCGAAGTGATGTTCGTCGACCAGCATCTGTCGGAAACCGTCGAGATGCTGCGCTCGCGCCAGTTGCCGCCGGTTGACGTGGCGGTGATCGAAGCGGTGGCCATCACCGAGGACGGCGGCATCGTGCCGACCAGTTCCATCGGCAATTCGGCCACCTTCGCCATGCTGGCCGAGAAGATCATCATCGAGATCAACATCCACCAGAGCCTGGATCTGGTCGGCCTGCACGACGTCTACATCCCGACCCGCCGCCCGCACCGCGAGGCGATCCCGCTGACCAATCCGCATGACCGCATCGGCCTGCCCTACATCCCGGTCGACCCGTCGCGCATCGCCGCCATCGTGGTCACCGAGAAGATGGACAGCTTCGCGTCGATCGTCCCGCCGGACGAGGAAACCAACGCCATCGCCAGCCATCTGGTCGATTTCTTCCGTCACGAGGTCAAGCTGGGCCGCCTGTCCACCAGCCTGCAACCGTTGCAGGCCGGTATCGGCTCCATCGCCAACGCGGTGCTGCACGGCTTCATCGACAGCCCGTTCCATGACCTGCGCATGTATTCCGAGGTGTTGCAGGATTCCACCTTCGAACTGTTCGACGCAGACAAGCTGAAATTCGCCTCGGGCTCGGCGCTGTCGCTGTCCGAACCCTGTGCCCGCAAGTTCTTCAGCGACATCAACCGCTACAAGGACCGGCTGGTGCTGCGCCCGCAGGAAATCTCGAACCACCCCGAGGTCATCCGCCGCCTGGGCCTGATCGGCATCAACACCGCGCTGGAAGCCGACATCTACGGCAACGTCAACTCGACCCACGTCAACGGCACCCACATGATGAACGGCATCGGCGGTTCCGGCGACTTCGCCCGCAACTGCTATCTGTCGGTGTTCGTCACCAAGTCGGTGGCCAAGGGCGGCAAGCTCAGCTCGATCGTGCCCATGGTCACCCATGTGGACCATTGCGAACACGACGTCGATCTGATCGTCACCGAGCAGGGTCTGGCCGATCTGCGCGGTCTGGCCCCGCGCGAGCGTGCCAAGGTGGTGGTCGAGAATTGCGTCCACCCCGCCTACAAGGACATGATGCGCGACTACGTGGCCGAGGCGACCAGCCGCGGCGGCCACACCCCGCATTGCCTGGAAAAGGCCTTCTCGTGGCATCTGGCCGCCCAGCAGCATGGCGACATGCGCAAGGCCGGTCAGAACGCCAACAAGGCCGCCGCCGAGTAAGCCCTGCGGCATCGCGACACGGAAAAGCCCCGGACTTCGGTCCGGGGCTTTTTTTCGTCCAAACCCGGCCGCGCATCATGGGCATGAAAATTTTGGGGGTGAAATCGCCGCCTCGCGATGGCATATACCGTCTGGACGGTACAGTACCGTCCAGACGGTACAGTAAAACCCCGAGGTCCGATGACAGCCCCCCTGAGTACCCGCGACAAGATCATCGACGCCGCCATGTCCATCGTGCGCGACCAGGGCGTGGCCAAGCTGACCTTGGACGAAGCCGCCAAGGTGGCGGGCTTTTCCAAGGGCGGCGTGCTGTACCATTTCAAGACCAAAGATGATCTGATCCGCGGCATGGTGGAGACGCTGATCCACAGCTACGATTCCCTGCTGCACCGGCATTACGAGGTCATGCCCGCCGGTCCCTATCGTTGGGTCCGGGCGGTGATCCATGCCGGGTTCGATCCCGATGGGCCATCCAACGACAAACTGTCGTCGGCCCTGCTGGTCAGCCTGGCATCCCACCGCGAGCTGCTGGCACCGCTCCAGGCCCATCTGGACAGATGGATCGCCCAGATCGAGGCCGACAGCCCCAACCCGCTGTTGGCCGGGCTGATCTGCATGGCCATGGACGGCCACCATTTCGAGACCATCCTGGGCCTCGACATTTGCGACGAAACCAAGCGCGAGCAGATGAAGACCTTCATGCTCGACCTGCTGAAGTAAGAAGACGGAGCCTGACGATGAATATCAAGCGCATGATCATCATGCTGGCCGCCAGTGGCGTCGTGTTCGGCGGCGTGCTCGGCTTCGTCCAGTTCAAGAACAAGATGATCAAGGACTATTTCGCCAACATGCCCAAACCGGTCATCACGGTGACCGCCGAACCGGCGACGTCCGAGCAATGGCGCAACACCGTTCCCGCCGTGGGCACGCTGCGGGCGGTCAACGGTGTGGACATCTCGTCCTCGGTGGCCGGGCTGGTGAAGGAAATCACCTTCCAATCGGGCCAGACCATCAAGAAGGGCCAGATGCTGGTGCGCCTGGATACCGATGTGGAGACGACCGATTTGCGCTCGGCCCAGGCCGATGCCGATCTGGCCCGCGTCTCGGCCAACCGCCAGCGGACCTTGCTGCGCACCGATACCGTCAGCCAATCGGCGGTGGACAAGACCGAGGCTGAACTGAAGGTCAAGGAAGCCAAGGTCGCCGGCATCCGCGCCACCATCGAGAAGAAGGCGGTGTTCGCCCCCTTCGACGGCGTACTGGGCGTGCGCAAGGTTGATTTGGGCCAATACGTGCAGCCCGGCCAAGCCATCGTCAACCTGCAGGATCTGACGGTGATGCTGGCCGATTTCACCGTGTCGCAGAAGGAACTGGCGGCATTGCAGGTGGGCGCCACCCTGGCCATGACCACCGACGCGTGGCCCGGCCGCACCTTCGAGGGCAGCATCGCCGCCGTCGAACCCAAGGTGGACGACAAGACCGGCATGGTCTCGGTCCAGGGCCGCTTCCCCAATGCCGACGGCGCCCTGCGCCCCGGCATGTTCGCCCGCATGCAGGTGGTGCGCCCGACCCTGGCCGACGTGGTCACCGTGCCGGTGTCGGCGGTGTCGTACAACCTGCACGGCGACAGCGTGTTCGTGGTGCGCGACGGCGCCTCGGGCAAGGAAGTCACCCGCACCTTCGTCACCCTGGGCGACCGCCGCGACGGCAAGGTCGCGGTGCTGAAGGGCGTGGCCGCCGGTGACATCGTCGTGACCTCGGGTCAGGTCAAGCTGGACACCGGCTCGCTGGTGGATATCCGCACCGACGATCCGCTGAAGTCGACCGCCGCCCCCGGCACCGAGGCCGCCAAGCAATCGGCCACGGCCCAGTAAGGACGCACGCCCATGTTCGACATTTTCATCAAACGGCCGGTCCTGGCCAGCGTGGTCAGTCTGCTGATCCTGTTCATCGGCCTGCGCGCCTTCCTGATGCTGCCGGTGCGGCAATATCCGGAAATGAAGAACACGGTGATCACCATCACCACCACCTTCCCCGGCGCCGATTCCGACCTGATCCAGGGCTTCATCACCCAACCGATTCAGAAATCGGTGGCGACCGCCTCGGGCCTCGACTACCTGACCTCGCGCTCGTTGCAGGGCATGAGCGAGGTCAAGGCCTATGTCCGCCTGAACGAAGACCCCGACGCCGCCATGACCGAGGTGATGAGCAAGGTCAACGAGGTGCGCAGCGTCCTGCCGCGCGGCATCAACGACCCGATCATCAAGAAGGAAACCGGCCAGACCTTCGCCTCGGCCTATCTGGCCTTTTCCTCCGACCGCATGAGCCAACAGCAGATCACCGATTACGTGACCCGCGTGGTGCAGCCCAAGCTGTCGGCGGTGCCCGGCGTCGCCAACCCCGAACTGTACGGCGGCCAGAAGTTCTCGATGCGCGTCTGGCTGGACCCGGAAAAGCTGGCCCAGTTCGGCATGAGCACCGACGAGGTGCGCGCCGCCCTGACCAGCAACAATTACAGCTCGGCCGCCGGTTCGACCAAGGGCAGCTTCGACACCGTCAACACCCAGGCCGACACCGATCTGAAGTCGGTGGAGGAATTCAAGCGGCTGGTGGTCAAGAATGTCGGCTCGCAACTGATCCGCCTGGGCGACGTCGCCGATGTCACCCTGGGCGCCGAAAGCGACGACATGAGCGTGTTCGCCAGCGGCGAGCGCGCCATCTTCATCGGCATCTACACCACCCCCGAGGCCAATCCGCTGAGCGTGATCAAGGAAGTGCGCGAACGCGCCCTGCCCGACATCATCGCCCAATTGCCGCCCGGCCTGACCGCCAAGGTCGCCTATGACTCGACCATCTTCATCGAGGCGGCCATCGAGGAAGTGGCAAAGACCATCGCCGAGGCGGCCATCATCGTCATGGTGGTCATCTATCTGTTCATGGGCTCCCTGCGCTCGGTGACCATTCCGGTGGTCACGGTGCCGCTGTCGCTGGTCGGCGTCGGCCTGTTCCTGATCGCGCTGGGCTTCTCCATCAACCTGCTCACCCTGCTGGCCATGGTGCTGGCCATCGGTCTGGTGGTGGACGACGCCATCGTGGTGGTGGAGAACGTCCACCGCCATATCGAGGAAGGATTAAGTCCGTTCCAGGCCGCCATCGTGGGGACGCGGGAAATCGCCGGGCCGGTCATTTCCATGACCATCACCCTGGCTGCCGTGTACGCCCCCATCGCCTTCATGGGCGGTCTGACCGGCGCATTGTTCAAGGAATTCGCCCTGACCCTGGCCGGATCGGTGATCATTTCGGGCATCATCGCGCTGACCCTGTCGCCCATGATGTCGTCCCTGATCCTCAAGCACGATACCGACCGCAAGGGCCTGTCTGCCCGCATCGACGCGGTGTTCGACAAGGTGCGCGGAACCTACGAACGCTGGCTGAACGCCTCGCTGCACGACCGCCCCACCACCTTGCTGTTCGCCGCCATCGCGCTGGGCAGCCTGCCCTTCCTGTTCCTGGCGGTGCCGACCGAACTGGCGCCCGAGGAAGACCAGGGCGTGGTGTTCACCGCCTTCAACGGTCCGGCCTCGGCCAACACCGATTTCATGGAGGTGTTCAGCCACGAGATCGACACCAAGATGCGCGGCCAGTTCCCGGAAATCCAGGACACCTTCCTGATCAACGGCGCCGGTTCCATGTCCAACGGCTTCGGCGGCATGGTGCTGAAGCCGTGGGACCAGCGCAAGCGTCAGGCCAAGGAATTGACCGCCGAGTTCCAGAACAGCCTGAACACCGTGTCGGGCGTCAAGGCGTCGGTGTTCCCGCCGCCCGCGCTGCCGGGCGTCGACGGCCTGCCGGTGGATTTCGTCGTCTCGGCCATCGTCGATTACCGCCAGTTGGAAGAGGTTCAGGCCGAACTGATGAAGCGGGCGGCGGCGTCGGGCATGTTCGCCTTCATCGACGCCGATTTGAAATATGAAAGCCCGCAGACCAAGATCACCATCGACCGCGACAAGGCCGCGGCCTATGGCATCACCCTGCAGCAGATCGGCGACGCCCTGGCCACCATGACCGGCGGCAATTACGTCAATCTGGTCAATTTGCAGGGCCGCTCCTACCAGGTCATCCCGCAGGTGCCGCGCGAATACCGCCTGGACCCGCAGCAATTGGGCCGCTTCCACGTCCGCGCCCAGGACGGCAGCGCCATCCCGCTGTCGTCGCTGGTCAGCCTGGGCCATGCGGTGCAGCCGGTGTCGCTCAACCAGTTCAACCAGTTGAACTCGTTCACCATCACCGCCTTCCCCATGCCCGGCGTCACCCTGGGCCAGGCGCTGTCGTTCATGGAAACCACCGCCAAGCAGGTGCTGCCCCAGGGCTACGCCATCGATTACGGCGGCCAGTCGCGCCAGTACGTGCAGGAAGGCAACGCCCTGATGCTGACCTTCGTGTTCGCGCTGGTCATCATCTTCCTGGTGCTGGCCGCCCAGTTCGAAAGCTTCCGCGATCCGCTGGTGATCATGGTGTCGGTGCCGCTGTCCATCTGCGGCGCGCTGATCCCGCTGGCGATCGGCGTCGCCACCATGAACATCTATACCCAGGTGGGCTTGGTGACGCTGATCGGCCTGATCACCAAGCACGGCATCCTGATCTGCGAAGTGGCGCGTGAGCGCCAGGAGCAGGAAGGACTGAGCCGCATGGACGCGGTCAAGGTGGCGGCGGGCCTGCGCCTGCGTCCGATCCTGATGACCACGGCGGCCATGGTCACCGGTCTGATCCCGCTGCTGATGGCGTCGGGCGCCGGTGCCGCCAGCCGCTTCTCCATCGCCGTGGTGATCGTGGCGGGCATGAGCATCGGCACGCTGTTCACCCTGTTCGTGCTGCCGGTGATCTATACCTTCCTGGCCTCGGACCGGCGCAAGCCGAGCCGCGAGGAACTGGACGCGAAAGCCCATGGCGGCGGCCACCCCGCCGTCACCGAGCCCTAAGAGGCTGTTGGAACCACCGACTACACCCTCGTCATTCCGGCCGAAGCGAAGCGAAGAGCCGGAATCCATGGTGGGAAACGGCACCATGGATTCCGGCTCGCGCGTTGCTTGGCCGGGGTGACGGACGCAGGGGAGCGGGAACGACACTTTCAAACGACAAAGGGCGGCCGGAGGAAACTCCGGCCGCCCTTTTCCTTATCCGCCTCAGTGGCTGGTTCCTGCGGAATAGGTGATCTTGTTGTAGACGTTGTACTTGCCGATGGGCGCGCTCATGGGCAGGCGCTTGGTTTCGGTGAAGGTGGCGGCATCCATGACCAGCACGGCGCCGTCCTTTTCCGACAGCGACAACAGCAGCTTCCTGCCGTCGCGGGTGAATTCCACATGGCGGGTCAGGTGGCCCGGTGCCGGACGGATGGTCTTCACCACCTCCAGCGTGCGGGTGTCGATGATCTGCATGGCGTCCTTTTCCTTGCCCATGGACACATCCACCCAGGCATAGGGCGAGGATTCGTGGCCGCGCATGAAGAATCCCGGCCCCAGGGTCGGGATGCGCTTCACCGTCTGCCAAGTGGTCATGTCGATGATGCTGACCGCCGCTTCCTTGAGGTGCGGCGTCGCCATCATCGGCCTGCCGTCCTTCATGAACACGATGCCCGAGCCCAGGTGCGGCATCCCGCCCAAATCCAGATCGGCCACCTTACGCTTGAGGTCCAGGTCGACCACCATGCCCTTGCCCGCGTCGCGCGACGCGGCCATGACCCGCTCGTAGCCAGGGTCGAAGAAGAAATCGTCCAGGTAATCGGGCACCCGGATGCGCAACGCCTGGAAGCGGCCGTCGGTGCTGACGCCCTCCTCCAGCCCCTTCTCGCGCGAATGCACCAGCCCGTTCATCACCGGCCCGGCATCGTCGGCATAGGGTATCTCCCAAACCTCTTGCAGGTCGCGCAGCGCCACCACGAAGGAATGGCGCGGCGGCGCGGTGTAGACCGCCGACACCCGGCTGGTCTTGCCGTCGCCCGCCACCGGGATGACCTGCAGTGGGCTGAGATCGCTTGCGTCCAGCGCCACCAGGGTATGGGGCAGCACGTTGCCGACCATCAGGAAGCGGCCATCGTCGGACACCGCCACGTTGCGGGTGTTGATGCCCGCGCGGATTTCCGCCATCAGCTTGCCGGTCCACATGTCCACCTTGGACACCCAGCCATCGCGCGAGGCGAAATAGACGAAGCGGCCATCGGGCGAGTACTTGGCGCCGCCATGCAGGGCGAAGCGGCTCTGGAACCGGTACAGCGGCTCCATGCGGTCGCCGTCCATGATGGTGACGTGATGGTCGCCGCCCTCGACCACCGTGAACAAATTCAGCGGATCGGATTTGAACGGCGGCGCCTTGGGCAGGGTGGCCGGATCGGTCACCACCAGATGGCTGCCCTTGATCTGCTCCATCCCCCAGGCCGGAACCTCGGGCAGCGGCGTCATGACGTATTTGGCCAAGGACTTGATATCGTCCGCCGACAGCTTGTCACGGAACCCGAACATCTGGGTGGCGGCGCGGCCATCGGCGATCACCGCTTCCGCCTCGCCCGGCTTGATGCGGCCCAGATTTTCCGGCAGCAGCGCCGGGCCAATGGCTCCCAACCGGTCGCCACCATGGCAGGCGGCGCAATGCTCGGTATAAAGCCGCGCCGGGTCCTCGCCCGCCCAGGCGGGGGCGGCGGCCAGCAGGGCCAAAGCGGCGACGGCGGAAATCCTCATGCCGCGACCTCCTGATCAGTCAGATAGCAGCCGGGGTCCTCGCCCCAGCGGTCGTCATGGATACGCTCGGCCCGCACCCGGCTGTTGCCGTTGCACAGCAGCAGGTGGGCACAATCGCCGCAGCGGCCCGACAGGCTGCGCGGGAATTGCTTGAGCCCGGCCATCAGCGGGTTGGAAATATCGCTCCAGATATCCGAGAACAGCCGCTGCCGCACATTGCCCAGACGCTCGTGCCACCACATGGTGTCGGGGTGCACCCAGCCCAGATTGTCGATGTTGGCGACATTGCGGCCCGAGGCGTTGCCGCCCCATTGCACCAGCTTGGCCCGGATATGGGCGGCGCGCTCGGGACGGTGGCGTTCCACCCATTTCAGGAAATAGACGCCGTCGGCATCGTTGTTGCCGGTAACGAATTCCACCTCGGGCGTGCTGGCCGCCACCGCGAACAGGGTTTCCATGGCGCGGCGGGTCATCAGGCTTTCCGCGTCCTCGCCGCGGTTGGCATTGCCGCGCCCGGCGTAGTTCAGGTGCGAGAAATAGAACTTGTCCACGCCCTCGCTGCGCAGCAGCACCAGGATGTCGGGCAGGTGGTGGGCGTTGTCGCGGGTCATGGTATAGCGCAACCCCACCTTGATGCCGCGCGCCCGGCAGCGGCGGATACCGCCCAGCGCCTCGGCGAAGGCACCGGGGCGGCCACGGAAGGTGTCATGCACGGCGCCGATGCCGTCCAGCGAGATGCCGACATAGTCGAAGCGCGCCGCCTGGATGCGGTCGGCCATGGCATCGTCGATCAGGGTGCCGTTGGTGGACAGCGCCACGCTGGGAAAGCCCAGGGACTTGGCCTCCCCGGCCAACTCAAACAGATCGGGCCGCAGCAGCGGCTCGCCGCCCGACAGGATCAGCGCGGGCACGCCATAGCGGCGCAGATCGGCCATGGTGGTCTTGATCTCGGCGGTGGTCAGCTCGCCGCTGAAATCCTTGTCGGTGCTGCCGGAATAGCAGTGACGGCACAACAGATTGCAGCGCCGCACCAGATTCCAGATCACCACCGGCCCGCGCGGGTCGCGGCGCGGCCCCAGCGGCGTCGGCGCATCAAGCTCGCGCAGGAATTGGCTTAGCCGGAACATCTATTTCCCCCTTTTCCTCGGGTTCACCGCGCATTTACCCCCATATCCGTCATGGCCGGGCTTGACCCGGCCATCCTCACAAACGGCGCCGCGTGGATGCCTGGATCAAGTCCGGGCATGACGGCTTTTGTGTTCACGTCAGCCGCAACCCGGTCTTCTTCAGGATGCGGGTGGAGAACAGCACGCGATGGCCGCGATCCAGCGGCCCCAGCGCCGCCGCCAATTGATTCACCAATCCTTGGGCGGTGGCGGCGTCGCGGGCGTGGACCATGGCGAACAGATTGTAAGGCCAGGACGGCAGGCGACGGGGACGCTGGTAGCAATGGCTGACGAAACCCGGCGCGCACAGACGCCGCCCGGCCTCCTCCACATCCTCGTCGGCCACGTCCCAGACGCTCATGCCGTTGAAGCGGTAGCCCAGGGCGTAATGGTTGGGCACCACGCCGATGCGGCGGATGATGCCGTCCTCGGCCATGGCCGCCATGCGGGCCATCACCAGATCCACGTCCAGCCCCAGGGCATCGGCGATCACGCCGTAGGGATCGGGTGCCAGCGGCAGGCCGTCCTGGGTGGCGACGATGATGGAGCGGTCGATTTCGTCCAGAAACCTCATGCCTCGAACCTCAGGCAGACGTGGAATTCACGTTGCTTGGGCATGTCGTACACCGGCAGGCCGGTGCGCGCCTGAACCTCGGTCAAGACCGCATCCACCCGCTGGCGGCTTTCGGCGGCAACCACGAACCACATGTTCAGTTCGTGCTCGCGGGCGTAATTGTGCGCCACCTCGGGAAAGGCATTGACGATGGCCGCCACCGCCTCAAAGCGCTCGGCGGGGACCGCTATGGCCACCAGGGTATTGTGGCCGCCGAAGCGGTCGGCATTGTACAGCGGCCCGAACCGGGTCAGGGCGCCGCTGTCGCGCAGGGCGCGGATGCGTGCGATCAGTTCGGCCTCGGTCAGGCCCAGCGGCGCGGCGGCATCGGCGAACGGGGTGCGGCTGATGGGAAAGCCGCCCTGCAACGCGTTGATGATGCGGCGGTCGGTGTCGTCCATGTCATTCCGCCGCCTGTCGAGGGGTATAGCGGGCGCCGCATTGCTTGAAGCGGCGAGTGCTGAACAGCGCCTCATGCCGGTAATGGTCCACCCCTTCGCGCGCCGCCAGGACGGCGATGGCGGCTTCGACCTCGGCGCGGTCGTGGCCGTGCACCATGGTGAACAGATTGTAGGGCCAGGACGGCAGGCGGCGCGGGCGGCGATAGCACAGCGACACCTCGTCGCAGGCGCCCAGGCGGCGCCCGATTTCGGCCACCTCGGCATCGGGGATGTCCCACACCACCATGGCGTTGGCGCGGTAGCCCAATTCGTGATGGCGGACGATCACCCCCAGGCGGCGGATCACCCCGCCTTGTTGCAGGGCGCGCAGGCGGGCGATGACCTCGGCCTCGTCCATGCCCACCGCCTGACCCAGCGTGCGATAGGGCTGCGCCTCCAGGGACAGGCCGCCGCACAGGGCGGAAATCAGATGCAGATCGCGGTCGCTCAGGTCCATTTCAGGCCGAACCCCAGATCGATGTGGAATTGTTCAAGCATGGGCAGGTCCAAGACCTCCAGCCCGGTGCGGCGCTCGATGTCGTCCAGCACGGCGCGCACGTCGTCGCGGCCGCTGGCGGTGACCACGAACCACAAATTCAGGCGGTGGTCGCGCTGGTAATTGTGGTTGACCTCGGGATAGCCCGACACCAGCTCGGCCACCCGTTCCAGCCACTCGGCGGGAACCGCCATGGCGGCCAAGGTGGAATGGCCCACCGCGTGCGGTCGGATCACCGCGCCGACCCGGCTGACCGCGCCCTGGCGGCGCAGATTGTCCAGGCGCTGCACCACCTCGTCCTCGGCGATGCCCAGGCGGTCGCCCAGCACGGCGTAGGGCCGGGCATCCAGCGGGAAATCGTGCTGGAAATCGTCCAGCAGGCGGCGGTCGAGGGCATCCATGATCACAGCCCGATCTTGTGGGCGCGGGCGGTGAAGAAGATGCCCGACGGCTTCTGGGCGGGCAGTTCCGCCACCTTCTCCAGCGTCTCGGTGTCCCACACCGTCACCTGATCGCTGTCGCGCGCCGACAACCACACCCGCTCGCCGCGCGGGGTGAATTCCATGTGCAGCACCGCCTTTCCCGGCTCGATGGTCTTCACCACCTTCAGGCTGGGAATATCGATGACTTGGACCTTGCCGTTATCGGGCAGAGCGAAATTGACCCACATCTGACGGCCGTCGGGCCGCAGCATGGCGAAGATGGGCTGGCCCGCCACCGGGATACGTCCAACCTCGCGCCAGGTGGTGGTGTCCACCACCAGCACCTCGTGGCGACCGACGGCAGGCAGGAACGCCTGGGTGCCCGACGCCGCCCAGCCTTCCAGATGGGGCATCTTGTAGACCGGCAGCGGCTGCTGGCCCTTGCCGTAATGATCCAGGATGCGCCGCACCCCGGCATCGGGGTTCCACAGATCCAGCATGGCGATGCCGTCCTCGCCGAACAGACCGGCCATGTAGTAATGGCCGTCCTCGGTCACCAGGGCGTCATAGGGCTGGTTGCCGATGCCGGTGTATTTGCGGATTTTCGGCGCCTTGGAATCCTTGAGGTCGGCCAGCCAGATTTCACCCGCCTCGTACAGCGAGAACACGAAGCGGTTGCCCGGCGCATCCTCCAGCCCCACCACCTTGGAGCGGCTGCCGTCGGCGGCGATGGCCGGGATGTCGGCCACCAGTTCCAGGGTGTCGGTGTCGAACACCTTGACGCCGCCCGGGGTGTAATTGGCCACCGCCACCAGCCGCCCATCCTGGGAGATGGCGCCGCCGATGGAATTGCCCGATTGCACCACGCGGCCGACCACGCGGCCTTGCAGCAGATCGACCTTGGTCAGGCCGCCATCGCGGCCGAAGACGAAGGCGAAGCGTTCGTCGCGGGAATAAACCAGCGAGGCATGGGACAAATCGCCCAGGCCGGTGATGCGGCCCAGCGCGGTATTGTGGCTGGTCTCGACCAGTTGCAGGGCGCCGTCGGCGCGCTCGACCACCAGACCAAGATCGCCGGTGGCGCGCAATTGCGGCTGGGCGCAGGCCGACAGCATCAGTGCGAAGGCGGCACAGGCAAGGCGCTTCATGGCCCTTCTCCCTTGAGATGGCGGACGATCCACAGGGCGTCATCCTCGGACAACAGGCCGCGCCATGCGGGCATGGGGGTGCCGGGACGGCCGTCCAGGATGGTGGCGGTCAGGGCCTCGTCGCCCATGTCCACCAGACGCTCGGCCTTGAGCGGCGAGCCCAGCCCGCCGTTACGGGTCAGGCCGTGGCACGAGCCGCAATCCTGATCCACCATGTGGCGCAATTGTTCCTGGCGGGCCGGGCTGGGCGCCGCCCAGGCCGCCGAGGCGGCCAGCAGGCCGCCCAGCGCCAGGACGAGAACGGGCTTCATTGCGCCGCCTCGTGCAGCAGCCGTTCCAGATGCGGCTGGGTGGCGTGGGCCACCACCTGGCCGATCACCAGCAGCGACGGCGGGCGCGGCTGCCAGCGGGCCATGTCGGCCGCCAGCCGCTCCAGGCTGGTGTACAGGGTGCGCTGTTGCGGCGTGGTGCCGCGTTCGATGATCGCGACGGGCGTCTCGCCTGCGAGCCCCGCGCCCCGTAGGCCGCAGGCGAGACGCTCCGCGCTCGCCACCCCCATGTACACCACCAGGGTGCACCGGGGGTCGGCCAGCGAAGACCAATCCAAATCCAGGTCGCGGTCATCCATGCGGTGACCGGTCACCAACCTGACACTTTCCGCCACCCCGCGATGGGTCAGCGGTATTCCGGCGGCGGCGGCGCAGCCCGAGGCGGCGGTGATGCCGGGCACCACCTGGAACGGGATGCCGGCGGCGGCCAGCGCCTCGGCTTCCTCGCCGCCACGGCCGAACACGAAGGGGTCGCCCCCCTTCAGCCGCACCACGTCGTGGCCCGCCAGGGCCAGATCCACCAACAGCCGGTTGATGGCATCCTGGGGCAGCGAATGCCGCCCGGTTTCCTTGCCCACGTCCACCCGGCGGGCATGGGGCGGGATCATGTCCAGCACCGCCTCGCCCACCAGCCGGTCAAAGACCACCAGTTCCGCACCGGCGATCAGACGGGTCGCCTTGACCGTCAGCAATTCCGGGTCGCCGGGACCGGCGCCCACCAGCATCACCTTGCCGGTCTTCGTCATGGCTCTCCCCCCCTTGTCATGCCGCGATGGCGCTGCTCAAGCGCCGCTCGGGCTAACGGGTCACCTCGACCGTTCCCATCATGTCGGGATGGGGACCGCAGCGAATTTCGTAGCGGCCCGGCGTGTCGAAGCGGAACCGATAGGTTTCGCCCGGAAACAGCCGGTCCGATTCCGGTTGGCCCTGGACGATGACCGAATGGCTGGTCCGCTTTTCATCGTTCCGCCATTCCACCACCGTGCCCGGCCGCACGTTCACCGTCTGGGGCTCGAAGCGGTACTTGTCGATGACGACAGTCACCACTTCCTCGGCCCGGACGGGCAAGGCCAGCAGGGAGAGAAGAACGACACCCGTCAGCGCACGGAGCATGATCCTTCCCTCCCCTTTGGTGTTACTGCTTGACCGCCTTGATCTCACCCTCGGCGTCCAGGCCCAGGCGCATATCCAGCGAAACGTGGTGGAAGCGGCCCCAGGCATAGTCGTCATGGACGGCGAAGCCGACGGTGTAGGTCTTGCCCGCTTCCAGCGCATGATCGCCGGGCTGGCCCGATTTCAGCTTGCGGGTCATGGTGACGACCCAATTGTCGCCTTCCTTCTTGCCCTCGAACTTGGCGCCGCCATCGGCCTTCAGCACGCGCTCGGACAGCACGTAGCCGTCTTCCGACACGCCGCCCTTGCCGCTCTTGTAGCGGGCCAGGTCCAGGAACTTGCCGTCCTTCAGCATGGCGTCCAGCTCGGCCTGCGGCTTGACCTTGTCCCAGCCGCCACGCGGTTCGTCCTTGATCGAGATGGCGGTGCGGCTTTCCGGCAGGTACTTGGTGACGAAGCCGTCCTTCTTGGGCGCGCTGGGCATGTCGCGGGCGTCGGCATGGCAGCTGGCCCAGCAGCCGGAACGATCGGCATCGGTCACCTTGCCCGCATCGATCATCATGGCCAGCTTGACCTCGTTTTCCGGGTCCATCTTGCCGCCGGGCGCGTTGGGCGCGTCGTTGTGCGGACCGGCCGGGAACTCGAACCGCATGTACAGATTGTCGGCATCATAGGCCGCCTTGACCTTCAGCGGGATCGAGGCCCGCTTGCCGGGGATGACATGCGGCTCGATCTTCTGGCCGGTGACCATCTTCTTGCCCATGTCGGCGGTTTCCTCGGCATGGCAGCCCGAGCACTTCTCGCCCTTCTTGGTGAAGGAGCGGGCGCCGCCGTGGTCGGTGCCGGTCTGGATCCATTCGAACGACGCCTGACCGGGATAGAACAGCACGGTCTTGGCCTCGGGCACCTTGGCCCAATCGATGGTCTTTCCGGCGGCCAGCGCCGATCCCGCGGCGAACAGCAGCGCGCAGGAGGCAACCCCCAGGGTGGTGAACAGGGAACGCTTGCTCATCATCCTCACTCCTCGTCTTCCAGGCCCTGATGGACCGGCTTGTGGGCAATGCCCTTGTGGCAGTCGATGCAGGTCATGCCGTCTTCCTGGGCGTTCTCGTGCTGCTTGCGGGCACGCTGCTTCTGCTTCTCCGGGTCCATCTGGTCGAAGGCATGGCAGTTGCGGCACTCACGGGAATCGGTGGCCTTCATGCGCGCCCATTCGCGCTTGGCCATCTCCAGGCGGTGGGCGTCGAACTTCTCGGGGGTATCCACCGTGCCCAGGACCTTGTGATACAGCTCGTTGGACGCCTGGATCTTGCGGATGATCTTGTGGGTCCAGTCCTTGGGAACATGGCAATCGGGGCAAGCAGCGCGCACGCCCGAACGATTGGTGTAGTGGATGGTCTTCTTATATTCCTGGAAGACGTTATCGCGCATCTCGTGACACGAGGTGCAGAACTCCAGCGTATTCGTCGCCTCCATACCCGTATTGAAGGCGCCCCAGAAAACAATACCCCCAACAAAAAGGATTGCGGCACCGATCAGGGTCGCACCCAGGATCCGTATCCGGAACAGTCGGGTCAGCAGGGATTGGTTGGATGCCATGGCCGTACCCCGAGGGTCTCCTCTCATTTTTCCCCAGCCTTAACAGAAGGCGCGGAAGCCAGACTTGACGTTGGGCAACCGCCACCCCCTGGTCACGGCCGCCGATGAGCGAACCCTATCCCGTGTGCCGCACTGGGATTTGTGATCTTGGTCAATTTGCGGAACGTTGTAGGGAATTCCCCGGATCGACCCTGGGACTTTTCCAATCCGCCATTTGACTTTGGTTAAAGAGAAGTCCTGGCAACCCCCTCATCCTCTCGGACATTCGATGCACTGGGTCCCTTGGGGGGAACTGGGGCAATCCGATCATTGTGGAGGTAAAGGATGTGGAAGGGACTCAAAGCCGCCCTTATGGTGTCGGCACTGCCGTTCGCGATCGGCACCGCCCTCGCTGACGAGCCGTCCTTGGGCAAGGACGCCAAGGACGCGAGCGCCAAGATCTATTTCGAACGTTGCGCGGGCTGCCACGGCGTGCTGCGCAAGGGCGCGACCGGCAAGAACCTGGAGCCCGAGAACACCCGCAAGCTGGGTCAGGCCCGCCTGGAAAAGATCATCAGCTACGGCACCGACGGTGGCATGGTGAACTTCGACGACATCCTGACCAAGGATGAGATCAAGAACATCGCCACCTACGTCCAGATGGCTCCCGATACCCCGCCGGAATGGGGCATGAAGGACCTCAAGGCGAGCTGGAAGATCGTCGTCCCGCCCGAGAAGCGGCCGACCAAGCAGATGAACAAGATCAATCTGCAGAACGTCTTCTCGGTCACCCTGCGCGACGCGGGCGAGGTCGCCCTGATCGACGGCGACACCAAGAAGATCGTCAGTATCGTCAAGACCGGCTATGCCGTGCACATCTCGCGCCTGTCGGCGTCGGGCCGCTATGTCTACGTCATCGGCCGCGATGGCAAGCTGGACATGATCGACCTGTGGATGGAAAAGCCCGCCGTGGTGGCCACCATCAAGACCGGTCTGGACGCCCGCTCGGTGGAAACCTCCAAGTTCACCGGCTTCGAGGACAAGTACGCCGTCGCCGGTTCCTACTGGCCGCCGCAATACGTCATCATGGACGGCCTGACGCTGGAGCCGCTGAAGGTGGTCTCGACCCGTGGCGTCACCGTGGACGGCGAATACCACCCCGAGCCGCGCGTGGCCTCGATCGTCGCCTCGGTGATCAAGCCCGAGTTCGTCATCAACATCAAGGAAACCGGCCAGATCAAGCTGGTGGACTACTCCGACATCAAGAACCTGAAGGAGACCACCATCGAGTCCGCCAAGTTCCTGCATGACGGCGGCTGGGACTCGACCAAGCGTTACTTCCTGGTGGCAGCCAACGCGTCGAACAAGGTCGCGGTGGTCGATACCAAGGAAGGCAAGCTGGCCGCCCTGGTGGACACCAAGGCCAAGCCGCATCCGGGCCGTGGCGCCAACTTCGTGCATCCCAAGTTCGGTCCGGTGTGGGCCACCTCGCACCTGGGTGCCGACGTGATCACCCTGATCGGCACCGATCCGGAAAAGCATCCGGAATACGCCTGGAAGGTCGTCGCCGAGCTGAAGAACCACGGTTCCGGTTCGCTGTTCGTCAAGACCCACCCCAAGTCCAACCACCTGTGGGCTGACGCCCCCCTGATGCCGGAAAAGGAATCCGCCGAGTCGGTGACCGTGTTCGACATCGACAATTTGGACAAGGGTCCGCAGGTCATCAACGTCGCCGCCATGGCCGGCCTGCCCGATTCCAAGTCGGTCAAGCGCGTGGTGCAGGCCGAGTACAACGAGGCCGGTGACGAGGTCTGGTACTCGATCTGGGCCGGTAAGACCGAGCCGTCGGCCATCGTGGTCATCGACGACAAGACCCTGAAGCCGAAGGCGGTGATCAAGGATCCCAAGCTGATCACCCCGACTGGCAAGTTCAACGTGCACAACACCCAGCACGACATCTACTAATAAAATATAGGCCTAAAGCCCCGGAAGGTATGCCTTCCGGGGCTTTTTTCTTGAGCCTGACCAAAGTCAAGGGCGCCCGCCCCGCCCGGCGCGAGTGTGCAGACACCGCTTGGGATCGGAGGGGGAAATGAGTTCCGAGACCCTTGATGCCTTGCGCGCCCATCCGCTGTTCGGCGCGCTGCCGGTCGTCGAGTTGACGGCCATGCTGGACGATCCCGAGGTCCGGGTCTTCGCCGAGGGCGAAACCCTGTTCCTGCAGGGAGAACCGGCCCAACGCCTGTTCGTCATCATGCAGGGCATGGTCGAACTGGTGATCGAACGGCCAGAACAGGCGCCGGAAGTGCTGGCCCGTCTGGTCGAGGGCGAAACCGTCGGCGCCGATGCCCTGTTGCCCGGCGGCCGCCACGCCGCCACCGCCCGCGTCGCCGAACCGACCCTGGCCGCCGTGATCTCGGCGGCGCGTCTGTCCGCCCGGCTGGAGGGCGATTTCGATCTGGCCCTGGTCATGCTGGCGGAAATGGCCGGATCGCTGCGCGGCCAGATCAAGGAAATCACCGAACTGAAACTGCAATCCACCACCGAACGTCTGGCCAGCTATCTCGCGGCGCTGGCGGGCGATTGCGATGGCCGCATCGTGGTGCGCCTGCCCTGCGAAAAGCGGCTGCTGGCCGACCGCCTGGGCATGGAACCGGCGACACTCAGCCGCGCCTTCGCCAAGCTGCGCGAACTCGGCGTCGAAACCGGACGCGGCGACCGCGTCGAGATCGCCGACGTGGACGCCCTGCGCGATCTGGCGGAATCCCTGGATACCGGCAGCGAGGGAGGACGGTCATGACCTGCCCCTGCCGACAGATTTGTCTGGTGCCGAAACCGGGCTGCTCGCGCCCGCATGACAGCCTGCCGCGCCATCGCGCCGCCGGGCCGCAACTGGCCGCCCAGGTCATGGCCCTGCCGCTGTTCGGCGGTCTGGACCATGCGGTGCTGGAACGGCTGATGGCCGATGCAAGCGCCCTGACCTGCGAACGCCGCACCCTGCTGTTTTCCGCTGGAACCCTGGCCGATTGCTTCTACATCGTGCTGGACGGACAGGTGAAGCTGTTCGCCCTGACCCCCGATGGCCGCGAAAGCATCGTCGAGGTGTTCACCCCGGTTTCCAGCTTCGGCGAGGCCGCCATGCTGACCCACGGCCCCTTTCCTCTGCATGCCGAAATCATTGAGGACGCAACCCTGATCCGGGTCGGCCGCCGCGCCTTCCTCAACACCCTGCGCACCGACCACGCCGTGGCCTATCGCATGATGGCCAGCATGTGCCGTTGGCATCAGCGCCTGTCCAGCGAGATCCGCCACCTCAAGCAGGTGCCGCCGTGGCAGCGCGTGGCCGAGTTCCTGCTGGCCCTGACCGAGGCACACGAGGGCGAAGCCCTGGTCGCCCTGCCATTCAACAAGGAAGTGCTGGCCAGCCGCGTCGGCATCCGCCGCGAATCCCTGTCCCGCGTGCTGGCCCGCCTGCGCGATCTGGGTGTCCGCACCGAAGGCAACGCGGTGCGGATCGACGATGTCGGCCACCTGCGACGATTGTGCACGGCCACCGCCTGACCCCGTCATCATAAAAATTTCATCCTGCCGCCGCCCCTTACCGGGCGGCGGCAACGCTTTTGCACGCCTTGTTTTCCCCATGCGCATTGCCCACGACTTGCGGCACCGCCAATGCCTCCCCATAATCCTTGTTTGACAATGAAAAGAAGTCGTGGCCTATTTTTTATAAAATAAGGTATGACCATTGGCTGAATGGGTTAATACCTTAATATAGGAACACCATTGCACCGCAGTGCAGCATTTTCTGCTGCAACGCAAAAATAAAAATGGTGACGGGAGGACTCAATGGGAGACGATTACATCGTCGAAACCCGTAATCTCACCAAGGAATTTAAGGGTTTTGTCGCGGTCTCGGACGTCAATCTGAAGGTACGGCGCCATACCATCCACGCCTTGATCGGCCCCAACGGCGCCGGCAAGACCACTTGCTTCAATCTGATCACAAAATTCCTGCCCGCCTCGCGCGGCCAGATTTTGTTCAACGGCCGCGACATCACCCACGCCAAACCGGCGGTGATCGCCCGTCAGGGCATGGTGCGCAGCTTTCAGATTTCGGCGGTGTTCGGGCATCTGACGGCGCTGGAGAACGTACGCGTGGCGTTGCAGCGCAAGCTGGGGACCTCGCTCCAGTTCTGGAAATCCGACAGGTCGCTGTCCGATCTGGACGGACAGGCCGAGGAATTGCTGGAGGCGGTGGGCGTGCAGCAATGGCGCGACACCCCGGCGGGCGAGCTGTCCTATGGCCGCAAGCGGGCGCTGGAGATCGCCACCACCCTGGCGCTGGACCCCGAGATGCTGCTGCTGGACGAGCCCATGGCGGGCATGGGCACCGAGGACGTGGCCCGCACCGCCGAGTTGATCCGCCGGGTATCCAAGGACCGGACGGTGCTGATGGTCGAGCATAACCTGTCGGTGGTGGCCGATCTGTCGGACACCATCACCGTGCTGAAGCTGGGCAAGGTGCTGGCCGAAGGCCCCTATGCCGAGATTTCCGCCAATCCCGAAGTGATCGAGGCCTATATGGGACATGGAGTCGGCGGCCATGCTTGACGGCACCTCTCCCCTGCTCAAGGTCCAGGGCCTGGAGGCGTGGTACGGCGAGTCCCACGTCCTGCACGGCATGGATTTCGAAATCCACGCGGGCGAAGTGGTCACCCTGCTGGGCCGCAACGGCGTTGGCAAGACCACCACCATGCGCTCCATCATGGGCATGGTGGCGAAACGCACCGGGTCCATCGCCTATGACGGCACGGAAACCATCCGCCTGCCCTCGAACCGCATCGCCCGCCTGGGCATCGCCTATTGTCCCGAGGAACGCGGCATCTTCTCGTCCTTGAACGTGCGCGAGAATCTGACCCTGCCGCCGGTGGTGCTGCCGGGCGGGCTCAGCGTCGAGGAGGTGTACGAACTGTTCCCGCGCCTGCTGGAGCGCGGTTCCAGCCAGGGCACCAAGCTATCGGGCGGCGAACAGCAGATGCTGGCCATCGCCCGCATCCTGCGCACCGGCGCCAAGCTGTTGCTGCTGGACGAACCCACCGAGGGCCTGGCTCCGGTCATCGTCCAGCACATCGGCGACATCATCCGCCAGCTCAAGGCGCGCGGCTTCACCATCTTGCTGGTGGAACAGAATTTCCACTTCGCCGCCACCGTCGCCGACCGCCATTACGTGGTCGAACACGGCCGGGTGGTGGACATGATCCCCAACGCCGATCTGTCGGCCAACATGGACAAGCTGAAGACGTATCTGGGGGTGTGATTCTGTTTCGTCACCCCCGCGAAAGCGGGGGTCCATGGTCGCCGCAAGGCATGGATTCCCGCTTTCGCGGGAATGACGCGGCAAAAAACGAAGGGGCACAAAGCCCTCGAAAACAAAACACATGGAGGAGGACACACATGTTCAAGAAGACGTTGGTCGGCGCCGTCGCCGCCCTGGCGCTGAGCGCCGGGACCGCGAGCGCCCAGTTCACCGACAACAAGGTCAAGATCGGCGTGCTGACCGATCTTTCCGGCACCTATTCCGATCTGGCGGGCCAGGGTTCTGTGCTCGCCGCCCAGATGGCCATCGAGGATTTCGGCGGCAAGCTGAACGGCGCGCCCATCGAGCTGGTTTCCGCCGATCACCAGAACAAGGCGGACATCGCCTCCAGCATCGCCCGCAAGTGGTATGACACCGAACAGGTTGACGCCATCTTCGATCTGGTGACCACCGCCGCCGCCGTGGCGGTGCGCGAGGTCAGCCGCGAAAAGGGCCGGATCGACATGAATTCCGGCGCGGGCTCGACCGTGCTGACCAACGACAAATGCTCGGCGACCGGCTTCCACTGGACCTATGACGTCTACGCCATGGCGGTGGGCACCGGCAACGCGGTGGTCAAGCAGGGCGGCGATTCGTGGTTCTTCCTGACCGCCGATTACGCCTTCGGCCATGATCTGGAGGCGCAGACCGCCAAGGTGGTCAAGGCCAATGGCGGCACGGTCAAGGGTTCGGTACGCCATCCCTTCCCCAACGCCGATTTCTCGTCCTTCCTGCTTCAGGCCCAGGCCTCGAGCGCCAAGATCATCGGCCTTGCCAATGCCGGGTCCGACACCATCAACGCCATCAAGCAGGCCAAGGAATTCGGCATCACCCAGGCCGGGCAGTCGCTGGCCGGTCTGCTGGTGTTCATTTCCGACGTGCACTCGCTGGGCCTGGACACCGCCCAGGGCATGATGCTGACCACCGGCTATTACTGGGACCGCGACGACGCGTCGCGCGCCTTCGCCAAGCGGTGGAGCGAGAAGATGAAGGGCCGCATGCCGACCATGGTCCATGCGGGCGTCTATTCGTCGGTGCTGCATTACCTGCGTTCCGTCGAGAAGGCCAAGACCGACGAGGGCGCCAAGGTGGCGGAGCAGATCCGCACCCTGCCCATCAAGGATTTCTTCGCCGTCAACGGCAAGGTCCGCGCCGACGGCCGCATGGTGCACGACATGTATCTGGCCCAGGTCAAGAAGCCATCCGAGTCCAAGGGGCCGTGGGATTATTACAACATCCTGCGCACCATCCCCGGCGACGAGGCGTTCAAGCCGCTGGCCGACAGCACCTGCGCGCTGGTCAAGAAGTAAGAAAAATCCCTATCCCGCGGGGTGCCCCTTGGGGCATCCCGTGACGGAGGACGCGCCCCCATGATGACCGTCTTCGGCATTCCGGCCGCCGCCCTGTTCGGCCAGCTTCTGCTGGGCCTGATCAACGGTGCCTTCTACGCCGTGCTGAGCCTGGGCCTGGCCCTGATCTTCGGCCTGCTCAACATCATCAATTTCAGTCACGGCGCCCAGTACATGATGGGCGCCTTCGTCGCCTGGCTGCTGCTGACCTATGCCGGGGCCGGCTATTGGGTGGCGCTGGCGGTGGCGCCGGTGCTGGTGGCGGTGGTGGGCATCATCATCGAACGCACCATGCTGTCGCGCCTGTACAAGCTGGACCACCTGTACGGCCTGCTGCTGACCTTCGGTCTGGCGCTGATCATCGAAGGCGCGTTCCGCCAGCTCTACGGCATCTCGGGCATGCCCTATGCCGTGCCCAAGGAACTGGCGGGCGGCTGGAATCTGGGCTTCATGTACCTGCCCATCTATCGCGGCTGGGTGGTTCTGGCCTCGGCGGTGCTGTGCCTGGGCACATGGTTCGCCATCGAGAAGACCAAGCTGGGCGCTTACTTGCGCGCCGCCACCGAAAATCCCGCCCTGGTCCAGGCCATGGGCATCAACGTGCCGGTGATGATCACCCTGACCTACGGCTTCGGCGTGGCGCTGGCCGCCTTCGCCGGCGTGCTGGCGGCGCCGGTCTATTCGGTCAATCCGCTGATGGGATCGAACCTGATCATCGTGGTGTTCGCGGTGGTGGTGATCGGCGGCATGGGCTCGATCATGGGCTCGGTTCTCACCGGCTTCATGCTGGGTCTGCTGGAGGGACTGACCAAGGTGTTCTATCCCGAGGCGGCCTCGACCGTGATCTTCATGGTCATGGTGGTGGTGCTGCTCATCAAGCCCGCCGGGCTGTTCGGCAAGGGAGCCTGACCATGACGCGCCAAACCCTGTTCGTGCTGGTGCTGCTGGTCCTGGCCCTGGCCGCGCCCTTCGGCATCTACCCCATCTTCCTGATGAAAGGGCTGTGTTTCGCCCTGTTCGCCGCCGCTTTCAACCTGCTGCTGGGCTATGTCGGCCTGCTGTCCTTCGGCCATGCCATGTTCTTCGGCTGGTCGGCCTATGTCACCGCCCACGCCGCCAAGGAATGGGGCCTGACGCCCGAACTGGCCATCCTGGCCGGGGTGGCGCTGGCCGCCGTGATGGGGGCGGTGGTGGGCTGGCTGGCCATCCGCCGCCAGGGCATCTATTTCGCCATGATCACCCTGGCGCTGGCCCAATTGATGTTCTTCCTGGCGGTGCAGGCGCCGTTCACCCATGGCGAGGACGGTATCCAGGGCGTGCCGCGCGGCCATCTGTTCGGGCTGATCGACCTGAGCGACACCCTGACCATGTATTATTTCGTGCTGGCGGTATTCGTGGCGGCGCTGCTGTTCCTGTACCGGGTGGTGCATTCGCCCTTCGGCCAGGTGCTGAAGGCCATCCGCGACAACGAACCGCGCGCCATTTCCCTGGGCTATCAGGTGGAGCGGTACAAGCTGATCGCCTTCGTGCTGTCGGCATCGCTGGCCGGGCTGGCGGGATCGGTAAAAAGTCTGGTGTTCCAATTGGCGTCCCTGGCCGACGTGCACTGGCATGCCTCGGGCGAGGTGGTGCTGATGACGCTGCTGGGCGGCGTCGGCACGGTGTTCGGCCCGACCGTCGGCGCCTTCCTGGTGGCTACCATCCAGAATTACTTTTCGGAAGCCGGGTCGTGGGTCACCATCATCCAGGGCGTCATCTTCGTCGTCTGCGTGCTGGCCTTCCGCAGCGGCATCGTCGGCGTGCTGGCGCCGTTCCTCAAGAAGCGGGGAATTCAAGCATGATCAAGGACATCCTGGTTCACCTGGACGGCGATTCCCGCGACGGCCTGCGGGTGCAGGCGGGGCTGGATCTGGCGGCGCGTTTCGGCGGCCGCGTCACCGGCCTGTTCGCCCGCTCGGAACACCAAAGCGCGGCGGCGGTGGCCCGCCGTGCCTCGGACGCATTGGCCGAGGCGGCACGCCAGTCCCAGGAATTGTTCACCGCCGCCACGGCGGGCAGCGGCATCCCCGCCCGCTGGTGGGGGCTGGCCCATGGCGAGAGCGGCCACGTCCTGCACGAAACCATGGTGGCGGCGCGGTTCCACGACCTGACCATCCTGGGCCAGCACCATGACGGCGCCCCCTGCCCCGAGGAACTGGTCGAGCACGTCATCCAGAATGCCGGGCGGCCGGTGCTGGTGCTGCCGTCGGTCGGCACCTATCCCACCATCGCCACCACCGCCCTGGTGGCGTGGAACGGCAGCCGCGAGGCCGCCCGCGCCCTGCACGATGCCATGCCGTTCCTGGAGCAGGCCGGACATGTGGAAATCCTGACCGTGCGCGGACAGGTGCCCCGCCCCGCCGACGGCCTGAAACTGCCGCCGCTGTCCATCCACGACCATCTGGCTGCGCATGGGGTGACCGTGGCCCGCGACGTGCTGGCGGGCGACGACATCGGGATCATGGACCTGCTGCTGTCCCGCGCCTTCGACCAGGGCGCCGATCTGCTGGTCATGGGCGCCCAGGGCGGCGGTCATCTGCAATTCTTCAAGGGATCGGGCACCCGCCACATCCTGAAGCACATGACGCTGCCGGTTCTGATGTCCCACTAGTAGTGGTGGGCCTAGGGTATTACCCTGATTCAACACAACAAATTGAGGATATTTTACAAGCCGTTCACATCGGCCGGAAACTTTATTAACCACTGCTCTTATACCCTCCGAGAGTAGGCGGTATGACTTATGGAGGGGTTTGGGATATGTCGGAGGTCACAAGCGCGCTGACCGGCCGGGAGCGGACGTTTCCCGAGGACGAGATCATCGTCTCGAAAACCGATCCCAAGGGCCGCCTGACCTATGTGAACGACGTCTTCCTCAAGGTGTCGGATTATGCCGAGTCGGAATGCATCGGCCAGCCGCACAGCATGATCCGCCATCCCGACATGCCGCGCTGCGTGTTCAAGCTGCTGTGGGACACCATTTCCTCGGGCCGCGAGATTTTCGCCTATGTGAACAACCGGGCGAAGAACGGCGACAATTACTGGGTGTTCGCCCACGTCACCCCCAATTTCGGCCCCTCGGGCGAGATCGTCGGCTACCATTCCAGCCGCCGCGCGCCGCGCGCCGACGCCCTGGCCAAAATCAAGCCGCTGTACGAAACCCTGCTGCGCACCGAACGCGCCGCCGCCGACCGCAAGCAGGGCCAGGACGCGGCCTACAAGCACCTCACCGATCTTCTGACCCAGACAGGCAAGAGCTATGGCGAATTCGTCTTCGATCTCTAAGGCGCAACGCCTGCTGGTCATGGCCGTGGCGGCGATCATCGCCGCCGCGCTTGCCGTGCTGGTGGTCGATACGTGGTGGCTGGACCTGCCGCTGGCGCTGGTGCCGCTGATCCCCGCCGGTCTGGCGCTGAAGAACCTGAACCGCGCCACCGCCAGCGTCAACAAGGCCGCCGCCGTGTGTGCCGCCGCCGCGCGCGGCGACCTGAACGCCCGCGTCATGGATATCCGCGGCCACGGCAATGTGGGCGAGATGCTGCGCAACATCAACCGGGTGCTGGACCTGACCGAAGCCTTCTGCAAGGAAGCCGAGGCGGCCATGCAGCACGCCAACCAGCGCCAATATTACCGCAAGATCATCACCACCGGCCTGCGCGGCGATTTCGTCAAACACGCCACCACCATCAACCGCTCGCTGGACCTGATGAAGCAGCGCGATTCCGACGCCCTGCGCTTCGCCGAGGACAACGTCCGCGCCCTGGTGCAGGAAGTGTCGGCGGCCTCGGCCCAGCTTCAGGCCAATTCCCAGCGCCTGACCGAAAACGTCAATTCCGCCATGCAGGAAGCGGTGAATTCCGCCGCCGCCGCCGAACAGGCCTCGGGCAACGTCCAGGCGGTCGCCGCCGCCACCGAGGAACTGGCGTCATCCTTCGGTGAAATCAACCGCCAGACCAATCTGGCCACCACCATCTCGGCCAGCGCCTCGGAAAAGGCGCGGCAGACCGACGGAACCGTGCGCGCCCTGGGCGAGGCGGCGGGCCGCATCGGCAGTGTGCTGGAACTGATCCAGGACATCGCCGCCAAGACCAACCTGCTGGCGCTGAACGCCACCATCGAAGCCGCACGGGCGGGCGAGGCCGGCAAGGGTTTCGCCGTGGTGGCGCACGAGGTCAAGCAACTGGCCGCCCAGACGGCGCGGGCCACCAGCGACATCGCCAGCCACGTCAACGACATCCGGCTGGTGTCCGAGGAAGCGGGCAACGCCATCGAGATGATCGCCAAGACCGTCGGCGACATCGAATTGACCGCCACCACCGTGGCCGGAGCGGTCGAGGAACAATCGGCGGTGACCCAGGAAATCTCGCGCAACGTCATCCAGGCCGCCAACGGCACCGGCAGCGTGTCGGATTCCCTGGCGGTGATCCGCGACACCGCCGACCGCAACAACCAGGAAGCGGCGCAGATTTCCGGCGCTGCCGCCAATTTGGCCGACAAGGCCGACGATTTGCGCCGACAGGTGGACGGCTTCATCGCTCAGATCAAGGGCAAGGCGGCTTAACGGCCGCCTTGCCTTCCCGACATCATCCTCTGGCCTTCACCACCAGCGGCGCGGTGAAGGTCTGCACCGCCTCGCCCCCCGCATCCAGGGTTTGAACCCGCATGCGGACCATGCCCTGATCGGGGCGCGAGCGCATGACCCGCGCCTCCAGCACCTCGCCCCGCGCCCGCAGAACGTCACCCGGCCGCACCGGACGATGCCAGCGCAATTCCTCGATCCCGGCCCCGATCAGCCCGCCCGCCGGGCGGAACGGTCCGGTGACCAGCAACCGCATGGTCAGGCAGACGGTATGCCAGCCGCTGGCCGCCAATCCCTGGAAAAAGCTGTCCTGGGCCGCGATCTCATCCAGATGAAAGGGCTGCGGGTCCCATTGCCCGGCGAATTCCTTGATGTTCTCGACCGTCACCGCATAGGTGTCGGAAACAAAGACCCGACCGGGGGACAAATCTTCCAGATAATGCGTCTCGCCCATGGGTTGCCCTTCTCCTGCCTCATTCGGTTGTACGATAGATGAGCACACCACATCTGGGATACGATCCTGGAATGAATAATTCTAAACCGGAGGGGATAGAAACCATGCGGGTCGTCCTGATCGCCGCCACCGCGCTGCTGTTGCCCGTCGCCGCCCATGCCCAAGGCTCGTTGCTGGACGTGGGCAAGAGCGTGCTGCAACAGCAGATGAACCAATCGGGCGGCGCTTCGTCCGCGACCGTTTCCGGCAACCGGGGCGCCGGGTTGTCCACCACCGACATCTCGGCCGGTCTGAAAGAGGCGCTGCGCCAGGGCTCGACCGCCGTGACCCAACGTCTGGGCCGCGCCGATGGCTTCAACAGCGATCCCAAGGTGCACATCCCCCTGCCCGATACCCTGCGGTCCGTGCAGAGCGGGCTGAAGATGGCGGGCATGTCGGGACTGACCGACGATCTGGAGCTGAAGCTGAACCGCGCCGCCGAGGCTGCCACCCCCAAGGCCAAGGAGATTTTCGCCAAGGCGCTGGAGAGCATGACCGTGGACGACGCCCGCGCCATCCTGAACGGGCCGCAGGACAGCGCCACCCAGTATTTCAAGCGCGCCATGAGCCCCGATCTCAAAACCGCCTTCCGCCCGGTCATCGACAAGACGGTGGCCGAAGCGGGTGCGGTCAAGTCGTTCGAAGCCATGACCGCCTCGGCCAAGGGCCTGCCCATGGTCGGCGACGGCCGCGCCATGCTGACCGACCACGTCCTTGATTACGCCCTGTCCGGCATCTTCAGCTATCTGGCCGAGGAAGAGGCCGCCATCCGCAGCAATCCGGCCAAGCGCGGCAGCGACCTGCTGCGCAAGGTCTTCGCCAACTGACAAGGAACGTCCGCCATGAAGAAGGCTCTTATCGCCATCGGTGCGCTGGTCGCGTTGGTGGTCGCGGCGCTGGTCATCCTGCCATCACTAGTCCCCGCCGATAAAATCCGCGCCGAAGTAGTTGCCCAGGTCAAGGCCGCCACCGGCCGCGACCTGACCATCGACGGCAAGGTTTCGGTGTCGGCGTTCCCGTCGCTGTCGGTGCAGGTCAACAGCGTGGCCCTGTCCAATCCGCCCGGCTTCCAGGGCAAGGATCTGGTGCGGCTGGGGGCGCTGGACGTGCGCCTGAAACTGCTGCCCATCCTGTCGGGCAAGGTCGAGGTGGACAGCTTCGTGCTGGTCGATCCGGTGATCACCCTGGAAGTGGACCGCCAGGGCCGCGCCAATTGGGTGTTCGACACCGCCAAACCCGCCGCCGCAAAGGCCGAGGCCAAGCCTGCCGAGACCAAGCAATCGTCGGGCGGCGGTGCGCCGCTGTCCGACATCAGCCTGGGCCAGGTGCGCATCGACAACGGCAAGCTAAGCTATATCGACGCCAAGGCGGGCACCCGCGAAGAGATCGACGGCATCAATCTGGCCATCGAACTGAAGAATTTGGACAACCCGCTGAAGGTCAAGGGCGGGCTGAAATACCACGGCAAGCAGATCGATTTGGGCGCCGACGTCGCCAAGCCGCGCGCCCTGCTGGACGGCACCGCCACCCCGGCCGAGCTGTCGGTCGCCACCGAGGCGGTCAAGCTGGGCTTCAAGGGCGAGGCCGCCGGAGCCAACGTCAAGGGCGACATCGATCTGTCGGTGCCGTCGGTGCGGAATCTGGTGGCCTGGGCCACCGGCAAGCCGCTGGAGGCGCCGGCCAGCGCATTTGGGCCGTTCTCGCTCAAGGGCAAGCTGGCCGCCGCCGGGACCAAGGTGTCGTTGACCCAGGCCGCCATCGCGCTGGACGCCATCAAGGCCAACGGCGATTTCTCGGTGGACACTGGCGGCACCCGCCCCAACCTCAAGGGCAAGCTGGACATCGAGGCGCTGGACGTCAATCCCTACCTGCCGCCCGAGCAACCGGCGGGCAAGGGTGGCACCGCCGCCCCCGCAGGCGGCACCTCGCCCGCCGCAAAGTCCGACTGGAGCGACGCCACCATCGACGCTTCGGCCCTCAAGTCCGCCGACGTGGATTTCGCCCTGTCGGTGGGTTCGTTGACCGTCAAGCAGATCAAGATCGGCAAGAGCGCCCTGCGTCTCATCCTCGACAATGGCCGCCTGACCGCCGATCTGTCGCAGCTTGAGCTGTACAAGGGCGCGGGCAAGGGCAAGTTCGTGCTGGACGGCAGCCAGAACGGCAGCGTCGGTCTGGATGCCGCCTTCACCCTCAAGGGCCTTGCCGCCGAGCCGTTCCTCAAGGACGCCGCCGGGTTCGACCGCCTGGAAGGCACCGGCAATTTCGACGTCCAGGTGGCGGGCCGTGGCAAGAGCGAACGTGCCCTGGTCTCCAGCCTGAACGGCAAGGGCGCCCTGTCCTTCCTGGATGGCGCCATCAAGGGCATCAATCTGGCCGAGATGGTGCGCAACGTCACCACCGCCTTTACCGGCGGCGGCTCGTCGCAAAAGACCGATTTTGCCGAATTGGGCGGTACCTTCACCATCACCAACGGCATCGTCAGCAACAAGGATCTGGCGCTGAAATCGCCGCTGCTGCGGGTCGAGGGCGCGGGTACCGTGGAATTGCCGCCGCGCACCGTGCATTACCGCATCGAGCCCAAGGCGGTCGCCAGCCTGCAAGGCCAGGGTGGCAAGTCCGATGTGGGTGGCATCTCGGTGCCGGTGATCGTCGAAGGGCCGTGGGAAAACCTGAGCTTCCGCCCCGATCTGGAAGCCATGGTCAAGGGCAAGGCCACCGAAGCCATCCAGGGCGCCATCGGCGGCAAGCTGCCGGGCGGCCTGCTGGGCGGCTCGTCGGGATCGTCGGGAAGCAGCGGCAGCCAGAAATCCGGCCCGCTGCCGCTCAACCCCGGCAGCCTGTTCGGACGGTAAACAAAAGGAAGGCTTCGCGGATTAGCGGGGAAGGCAAGCGCTCCTCCCCTCGCCACCGGCGGGGGGAGGTCGGGAGGGGGGGCGTCTCCATCCCAGCGGATGTCACCGATGCCCCCACCCCGGCCCTCCCCCGGTAAGCCGGGGGAGGGAGAACGGGTCGCTCCCCGGAGTTCCGTGAAGAACCACAAAAAAAGGGGCGCCCCCCGGCGCCCCTTTCCTTTTGTCAGCGGCCTTGCCGGACCTTTTCCACCTTGCGCCAGTTGGCGACGTTGCGGTTGTGCTCGTCCAGGCTTTTGGCGAAGACATGCCCGCCCGAGCCGTCGGCGACGAAATACAGCGCGTCGCTCTGGGCCGGGTGCAGCACCGCCTCCAGGCTGGCGCGGCCGGGATTGGCGATGGCGGTCGGCGGCAGGCCGTCGTGGACATAAGTGTTCCACGGATGGGGATTGTCCAGATCGGCGCGGGTGATGGGCCGGTCCAGCACGCCCAGCTTGCCCGACACGCCATAGATCACCGTGGGGTCCGATTGCAGCCGCATGCCCAGGCGCAGGCGGTTGAGGAACACGGCGGCGACCATGGGCCGTTCCGCGGCGATGCCGGTTTCCCGCTCGACGATGGAGGCGAGGATCAACACCTGTTCCTTGGTCTTCAGCGGCGTATCGGCGGCGCGGGCGGCCCAGAGCTGGTCCAAGGTCTGGCGCATGGACTTTTCCATGCGCCCCACCAATTCGTCTCGGGAATCGTCGCGCGACAGATGCCAGGTCTCCGGCAACAGGGTGCCTTCGGTCGGCTTGCGGGCGATGGCGCCGGACAGGTAATCCGCCTCTTCCAGTTCCGCCAAAATCTGGCGCACGGTCAGGCCCTCGGCGATGGTCAGCTTGTGCACCACCGTGCGGCCCTCGGCCATCTGGGCCATGACGTCCTGGGCCGAAGCATGGGCGGGAAACAGGTATTCACCAGCCCGCAGATTGGCGTGGCGCAGCTTGGCGCCGACCATGAAGCTGTAGGGATCGGGCACCACCCGTGCGGCGGTCAGTTGGCGAGCGATGGCTTCCAGGCCCGTGCCCTTGGCGATCACCACATTGGTGGCCTCTGCCGATGGACCGGGACCGGTGAAGCGGCGATGCCCCTCCAGCGCTGCCCAGGTACCGGCGGCGACCATCGCCACCGCCAGAACGAACACGATCTTCCACAACACACGCATGATGGTTCCCCGAAACGGAAGAAGGCCCCCTGCGGTACAGGGGGCCTTCCGAACCTTGCCAAAGCGGCCCTTACGGCGCCTTGCCGAAGATCAGCGAGGCGTTGGTGCCGCCGAAGCCGAACGAATTCGACATGGCGTAGTTGATTTCACGCTTCTTGGCGACCTTGGCCACCAGATCGATGTCGCAGCCCTCGTCCGGGTTATCCAGATTGAGGGTCGGCGGCGCGACCTGATCGCGGATGGCCAGCAGCGAGAAGATGGCCTCGACCGCACCGGCGGCGCCCAGCAGGTGGCCGATGGCCGACTTGGTGGAGCTCATGGACACGGTCTCGACGGCGTTGCCGAACAGGCGCTTGACGGCACCCAGCTCGATCACGTCGCCCATGGTCGCGGTGCCGTGGGCGTTGATGTAATCGATGTCGCCGGGCTGCAGCTCGGCGCGCTTCAACGCCGCCTTCATGGCGCGGAACGCACCATTGCCGTCTTCGGCCGGGGCGGTGATGTGATAGGCGTCGCCGGACATGCCGTAGCCGATCACTTCGCCGTAGATCTTGGCGCCGCGGGCCTTGGCGTGCTCCAGCTCTTCCAGGACCAGGACGCCAGCGCCCTCGCCCATGACGAAGCCGTCACGGTCCTTGTCCCACGGACGCGACGCGGCCTGCGGGTCGTCGTTGCGGGCGGTGGACAGGGCCTTGCACGCGGCGAAACCGGCGATGCCCAGACGGCAGACGGCGGATTCGGTACCACCCGCGACCATCACGTCGGCATCGCCGAAGATGATCAGCCGGGCGGCGTCGCCGATGGCATGGGCACCGGTGGCGCAGGCGGTCACCACGGCGTGGTTCGGGCCCTTGAAGCCGTATTGGATGGAAACGTGGCCCGAAACCAGATTGATCAGGGCCGACGGGATGAAGAACGGCGAGACACGGCGCGGGCCGTTATCCTTCAGCGTCAAGGCGCCTTCGGCGATGGCGGGCAGACCGCCGATGCCGGAACCGATCATGACGCCGGTCCGCTCGCGGCTTTCCTCGTCCTCGGGAGTCCAGCCGGAATCGGCGATGGCTTCCTGAGCGGCGGCCAGACCGTAAATGATGAAATCGTCCATGCGGCGACGTTCCTTCGCCGGGACGACCTTATCCAGATCCAGTTCACCCTCGCCGGTGCCACGCGGAATAACGCCGGCGACCTTGGCGGCCAAGTCGGAAACATCGAAATGCTCGATGGCACGAATACCGGACTCACCGTTGATGAGGCGCTTCCAGTTATGCTCGACGCCGCAACCCAGCGGGCTGACGATGCCGAGGCCGGTGACGACTACACGTCTCATGCGAAGGTCCCGTTGCTGTACTTAGAATAAGGGCGCCGTTCCATCCGGATACGGCGCCCCGTAAATCAACCCTTACGCGGCCTTCGAGATGAAGTCGATCGCGTCCTTGACGGTCAGGATCTTCTCGGCAGCGTCATCGGGGATTTCGCAGCCGAATTCTTCCTCGAAAGCCATGACCAGCTCGACGGTGTCGAGGCTGTCAGCGCCCAGGTCGTCGATGAAGCTGGCGTTCTCGGTCACCTTGGCCTCTTCCACGCCCAGGTGCTCGACAACAATCTTCTTAACCCGCTCGGCGACGTCGCTCATTTGAATTCCCTCGGAAGTCTTATGTTGCCAGTTGGTGAAATCAGGGTCCCGCGCCGGCGGCGGAAAACCCCGAACCGGCGGAAAGTGGCCCGTACCTAACATACTTTTTGGCCCATGACCAGCACTGGAACACCAATGCTGGGGTTTGGACCGCAGACGGCGGCGCGGGACGGCGGAAACCGGCCCATGCCGCCGCTGTTCCTCAGATCATCGCCATGCCGCCGTTGACGTGCAGGGTCTGACCGGTGACATAGGCGGCCTCGGCCGAGGCCAGATACAGCACGGCGGCGGCGATTTCCTCGGGCGAGCCCATGCGGCCGGCCGGGATCTGGCTGTTGATGCGAGCCTTCTGCTCATCGTTCAGTTCGTCGGTCATGGCGGTGGCGATGAAGCCCGGCGCCACCGCGTTGACGGTGATGTTGCGGCTGGCCACTTCCTGGGCCAGCGACTTGGTCATGCCGATCATGCCCGCCTTGGAGGCGCAGTAATTGACCTGACCGGGATTGCCGGTGACGCCGACGATGGAGGTGATGTTGATGATGCGGCCATGGCGGCGCTTCATCATGCCCTTGACGGCGGCGCGGGTCAGACGGAAGGCGGCTGTCAGGTTGACGTTCAGCACCGCGTCCCAGTCGTCGTCCTTCATGCGCAGGATCAGGCCGTCCTTGGTGATGCCCGCATTGTTGACCAGGATGTCGAGCGAGCCGAGCGCCGCCTCGGCATCCTTGGCCAATTGCTCCACCTCTTCCGGCTTGGACAGGTTGGCGGGCAGCACGTGAACGCGGTCTCCCAGCTCGGCGGCCAGGATGTCCAGGGCCTCGCGGCGGGTGCCGTGGATGGCCACGGTGGCGCCGGCGGCGTGCAAGGCCTTGGCGATGGCGCCGCCGATGCCGCCCGAGGCGCCGGTGACCAGGGCGGTCTTGCCGGTCAGATCGAACATGAGATGATCCCCCTTACAGAGAAGCCAGGAAGGCTTCGATATCGGCCGGAGCGCCCACGGCGACGCCGGACAGTTCCTTGTCGATGCGCTTGGCCAGACCGGACAGCACCTTGCCCGAGCCCAGCTCGACCAGTTGGGTCACGCCCTGCTCCTTCATATAGAGCACGCCTTCGCGCCAGCGCACGGTGCCGGTCACCTGACGCACCAGCAGATCGCGGATGGCTTCCGGGTCGGACACGGCAGAGGCGACCACGTTGGCCACCACCGGCACCTTGGGCGCCTTCATGTCGACCTTGGCCAGAGCGTCGGCCATGGCATCGGCGGCGGGCTGCATCAGGGCGCAATGGAAGGGGGCGGACACCGGCAGCAGCACGGCGCGCTTGATGCCCTTTTCCTGGGCGATCTTGATGGCGCGCTCCACCGCTTCCTTGTGGCCCGACACCACCACCTGACCGGCGCCGTTGTCGTTGGCGGCCTCGCACACCTGACCCTGAGCGGCCTCGGCGGCGATTTCCTTGGCCTGCTCGAATTCGGCGCCCAGCAGGGCGGCCATGGCGCCGACGCCCACGGGGACGGCCTTCTGCATGCTCTGGCCGCGCAGCTTCAGCAGGCGCGCGGTGTCGGCCAGGGTGAAGGTACCCGCGGCGGCCAGCGCCGAATATTCACCCAAGGAATGACCGGCGACGAAGGTGGCAGCCTGGGACAGGTCCAGCTTGCCCTGGCCTTCCAGCACGCGGACCACCGCCATGGACACCGCCATCAAAGCGGGCTGGGCGTTCTCGGTCAGGGTCAGCTGGTCGTCCGGGCCTTCGAACATCAGCTTGGACAGGTTCTGCTTCAGCGCCTCGTCCACCTCCTGGAAGACGTGCCGGGCCTCGGCGAAAGCCTCTGCCAATTCGCGGCCCATGCCGACGGCCTGGGAACCCTGGCCAGGAAAGACGAATGCGCGCGACATGCGATGCCCCTCTGTGTCTTGCGAAACTGGCGGGAAGGTAAAGGCCAGCCCGCCCCCGCTGTCAAGCGAGCATTGCCGCGAGCTGCGCCCAAAAATCGATCACGGATGCACATTACTTGAGCAATTACAAAACAAGCATATGGCATCCCCCTCTGCATCTCGGGTATGTATCATCCATTGGATGTGTGCATTTTGCATGTGCAAGCATTCTGCGGACAGGAAACTCGGGGGAGGGAACACGTCCATGGACACGCTGTTTGGACGGCTGCGTATCAGTCAAAGAGTTTGGCTTGCCATATCGCTGCCGGTGATTTTGGCGCTGGTGGCCGCCGCCGCCATCGCCTCGGGCAAGATGGAGGCCATCCGCCGGGCCGAGCGCACGGCGGCTGTGGCGGAACTGGCGGTGCATGTGGGCGCGACCGTGCACGAATTACAAAAGGAACGCGGCCTGTCCTCGGCCTTCGCCGCCAGCAAGGGCGAGCGCATGCGGGCCGAGCGCGGCCAGCAGTTGACCGCCACCACCGCCCGCCGCGCCGGGCTGGATGCCGCCATGGCCGCCGTGACCACCGGCGACAGCGATGAACTGAGCAGCGCCCTGGAGCGGGCACGGCGCGAGATGGACGGCCTGGGCAATTTGCGCGCCGAGGTGGAGCAGCTCAAGCTGACACCGCCGCAGTTGATCGCCCGCTACACCGCCACCGTGGATTCCCTGCTGGCCCTGGCCGAGCGTTTGGGCACCCAGGATACCGGCATCACCATCAGCAACATGATTTCGGCCTATCTGGGCCTGATGCACGCCAAGGAAAGCGCCGGGATCGAACGCGCCACCGGCGCCGCCGCCCTGGCCTCGGGCAATGTGGGCGAGGAGGCGCGGCAGAAGCTCAAGGCGCTGTCGGCGGTGCAGGAAGCCTATCTGCGCGCCTTCGCCGTCGCCGCCGAGCCCGATCGCCGCCGAGCCTTGCAGACCGCCCTGGAAAGCGGCGCCGCCACCGAGGTGATCGGCTATCGCAAGATGCTGTTCGACAGCGCCGCCCCCGATCTGGGCGTGGAACGCTGGTTCGCCGCCGCCACCCGCCGCATCGACCTGATGAAGGCCGCCGAGGATTCCCTGGCCGCCGATCTGGGACAGGCCAACCGCGACGCCCTGGCCCAGGCGCGGCGGGCACTGTTCCTGATGTCAGCCGTGCTGCTGGCAGCGCTGGCCGGGATCGGCGGCGTCGCCGTGGTGCTGGCGCGCGGCATCACCAACCCGGTGCATCAGATGACCCGCGCCATGCTGCGTCTGGCGGAAAACCGCCTGGACACCGCCATCCCGGCCACCGGCAATCGTGACGAGATCGGCGACATGGCCCGCGCTGTGCTGGTGTTCAAAGGCAATGCCGAACAGATGGCCCGCATGGAGGCCGAGCGCGAGGCCGCCGCCGAACGCGCCACCGCCGAACGCCGCGCCGCGCTGACCGGCATGGCCGCCAACATCGAGACCGAGACCTCGCAGGTGGTGGCACGGGTCAGCGGCGGCAGCGACAAGGTCTGCGCCGCCGCCGCCGACATGGCACAATCGGCCGAGCGGGTCGAGGACAACGCCCAACGCGTCGCCGCCGCCGCCGAGCAAAGCCTGGCCAACGCCCAGACCGTGGCGGGTGCGACCGAGGAACTGACTGCCGCCATCCGCGAGATCGCCGCCCAGGTGGGGCAATCCTCGCAACAGGTGGCCGAAGCGGTGGGCGCCGCCGACGGCGCCAACAACACGGTCAACGATCTGGTCAGCGCCATGTCGCGGGTGGATCAGGTGGTGTCCATGATCGCCGCCATCGCCAACCAGACCCGCCTGCTGGCCCTGAACGCGACCATTGAAAGCGCGCGCGCGGGAGAAGCGGGCAAGGGTTTTGCCGTGGTCGCCGCCGAGGTCAAGCGGCTGGCCGACCAGACCGGCACCCAGACCGAGGAAATCACCCAGCGCATCACCGAGTTGAAAGAAATGGCGACGGCGGTCGGCGGCGCCATCGCCCGCACGGTCGGCAGCATCCGCGACGTGGAACGGGTGGCCGCCACCATCGCCGCCTCGGTGGAACAGCAGGACGCCGCCACCCAGGAAATCGCCCGCAACGTCCACCAATCCTCGGACGCCGCGCGCGAGGTTACCGACCGCATCGGCGAAGTGGCCGCCGAGGCCCGCCATTCCCGCGCCGAGGCGTCCGAGGTCAATACGCTACTGACCGAGATGGCGGCGCAGGTGGCCGAGTTGGGCCATGTGCTGAACCATGTGGTGCGCACCGCCGCGCCGGAAGTGGACCGCCGCGCCAAGCCCCGCCAGGAAATGGAAGCCCCAGCCACCCTGTCGGTGGCCGGACATTCCATCCCGGCTGTCCTGGCCGATCTGTCGGAAGACGGCGCCCGCCTGACCTCGGTGCAGGGGGATTTGCCCGGGGATCGCGGTACCCTGGACGCGCCCGGCCTGGGCCGCCCCCGCCCCTTCCAGGTGGTGGCCCGCGACGGCGGTCAGGTCCGGCTGCGGCTGGAGCCGGTTCCCGCCTAGCGCCCACGCGCGATAGCGCCGACGAAGGCGGTCAGCGAATCCACCACCTGGAACGGCGCGTCGCGGTACAGCAGGTGGCGGCAGCGGTCCAGCACCCGCACCTCCACCGGCCCCGACACGCCGGTGCGGATGGATTCGTATTGGGCGGCGCTGCCATATTCATCGTCGTCGCCCTGCAACACCAGCACCGGCACGCGGATGCCCGGCAGCAGCGGCCGCACGTCAAAGCCCTGGCGGCCGAATTCGGTCCAGGCCGTGGCCCAGCCCCAGAAGGCGTCGTCCACATGCTCGTGGTAGCGCGACAGGTGGTCGCGCAGCCGCCCCTTTTCATAGGCGTCGATGGCGCCGTTGACCCCCGACAGGGTGGCGGGCTCCACCAGCACATGCGGCGCCAACAGCGCCACACCCTCGACCTGCGGCACCGTCCCCAGCCCGGCGGCAATGGCGGCGATGGAGCCGCCGTCGGAATGCCCGACCAGGACGGCGCGGCGGATGCCCGCCGCCTCCAGCACGCGCGGCAGCCAGTACGACGCCTCGTCATGCAGATACGAGGTCGGCCAGGGATGGGGCTTGCGGCTGGAGCTGCCATAGCCGTGACGGCTGTACAGCAGCACGCCGCAGCCGGTGCCCGCCACCAGACGCTCGGGCAGATCACGCCACAGCGAGGCCGAGCCCAGCCCCTCGTGCAGGAAAACGATGGTCGGCGCGTCGGCACTGGGATGCGGCCCGACGAAACGCGCCTCCAGCCGGACACCCTCCACCTCGAGGTGATCTACCGGAACCGGCGGCAGGATGGACGCAAAGCTATCGGAAGTGTGAACGGTGAGCATGGCGCGGCCTCCGCATGAGCTAGCACAGGTTGTGCATAGCTTATGTTATGACCCGCCATAGGTGCAGTTAAGCCATGCGGAGGTCTGGGGGCAGCGCATGGCTTTCGACCTGGACGGCTTTTGTCTTGCGGCAGAGGCCGGTTCGTGTATATTCCGCCGCTTCATCCCTTGCCGGCTTTCCCCAGGGATTGCTCGGCTATGCTCGTTTCCCCATGGTGGGGGCGCGGGAAGAGAAAAGCCAGAAGGGTTCACACGAATGCCTTTGTATGAATGCGTGATCCTCGCGCGTCAGGAAGTTTCGGCCCCGCAGGTCGAAGCCCTGATCGAGGAATTCTCGAATGTGCTGACCCAGGGCGGCGGCAACGTCTCCAAGAAGGAATTCTGGGGTCTGCGCAACATCGCCTACCGGGTCAAGAAGAACCGCAAGGCGCACTACGTCCTGCTGAACATCGATGCGCCCTCCGCCGCCGTCAAGGAGATGGAGCGCCAGATGTCGCTGAACGAAGACATTCTCCGCTCCCTGACCCTGCGGGTCGATGAGCTGGAAGAAGGTCCGTCGGCCATGATGCAGGCCAAGAACAGCCGCGACGACCGTCCGCGCCGCGATGATCGCGGCCCCCGCGACGACCGTGGCCCGCGTGAGGACCGTCCCCGTGAAGACCGTCCGCGCCGCGCCGAGGGAGGTGAGTGATGAGCGAAGTCAAGACCGAACGTCCGCGCGCTGCCGCCGGCGCCCGCCGTCCTTTCTTCCGTCGCCGGAAGACCTGCCCGTTCTCTGGCGTCAATGCGCCGAAGATCGACTACAAGGACACCAAGCTGCTGAGCCGCTTCATCTCCGAGCGCGGCAAGATCGTGCCGAGCCGCATCACTGCGGTGTCGGCCAAGAAGCAGCGCGAACTGGCCCAGGCCATCAAGCGCGCCCGCTTCCTGGGTCTGCTGCCCTACGTGGTGAAGTAAGACCCGGTCCGATGGTGTTCTGCCGGTGAATCGGCAACTCGGCCTGACGCTGGCGGCGGGACTGCTTTCCGCATTGATGTTCCTGTCGCTGGCAAAGGGCATTGCGTTGGGTGCGCTGCTCTCTTACGTGGCACCGCTTCCGCTCATGATGGCGGGGCTGGCGCTGGGGACGAGAGCGGCCATTGTCGCCGGGCTGGCGGCAATGGCGGCCGTGGCATTGGTCACGGGCGGTTTTTCCGCCCTGCCCTATGGCATTTCCGCCGTGCTTCCGGCCGTGGTGGTGAGCAACCGGGCATTGTTGTGGCGTAACGCCGACGACAGCTCGGTGCACTGGTACCCGCCGGGACTTGTCCTGGCATGGCTGACCGCCGCCGGTCTGGCGCTGATGCTTTGCGGCTCGGCGCTGTTGATCGGCACCCCCGAGGGGGTCGAGGGCACCGTGTCCAAGCTTTTGGACGCCGCCCTGGACCTGATGGCCGCCGAGCTTCCCGCCGCACAGCGGGAAATGGTGGTCAAGCTTTGGGCTCCGCTGTTTCCGGCCCTGGTCATCGGATCATGGCTGCTGATGGCGGTGGTCAATGCCTGCGGGGCGCAGGGATTGCTGGCCCGTTTGGGCCGTGCCCGCCGGCCGTCACCAGCCTATGGGCAGCTTTGGCTGCCCGACTGGCTGGCTTTTGGTCTGGTGGTCATGGCGGTGCTGGCGATCCTGGCGGGAGGGGATGTGGCCTATGTCGCCGCAAGCGCGGCGGCGGTGCTGCTGATCCCCTTCGGGTTCCTGGGACTGGCGGTGATCCACCGCTGGGCACGGGGTCGGCCCAATCCGGGTCTGGTGCTGGTCGCGACGTATGGGTTGTTGTTCCTGGTCTTCGGCTTCGCCGCGCCTGCGGTGGCCGGACTGGGACTGGCAAGGTTCTGGACGATGAGGTTCCGCCGCCACGACAGCGGCGGCGGTATGGAGGGATAAATGGAAGTCATCCTGCTCGAGAGGATCGAGAAGCTCGGTCAGATGGGCGACGTGGTCAAGGTCAAGCCTGGCTTCGCCCGCAATTTCCTGCTGCCCCAGAAGAAGGCGCTGCGCGCCAACAAGGACAACCTTGCCTTCTTCGAGAAGCAGCGTGTTCAGCTTGAGGCTCTGAACCTCAAGCGTCGTGACGAGGCCCAGGCCGTCGCCGCCAAGATGGAAGGACTGAAGGTCCTGATGGTCCGTCAGGCCGGCGAAGGTGGCCAGCTGTACGGTTCCGTGTCGGGCCGCGACGTGGCCGATGCCGTCAAGGCTTCGGGCTTCACCGTCGAGCGCAGCCAGGTCAACCTGGACAACCCGATCAAGACCCTGGGTTCCTACCCGGTGCGTCTGTCCCTGCACCCGGAAGTGTCGATCACCGTCACCGTGACCGTCGCCCGTTCGCAGGAAGAGGCCGAGCGCGCCGCCGCCGCTGAAGCCGCCGCCGCCGAAGAGGTGGTCGAGGCCGAAGAGGAAGTGGTCGAGGTCGAAGAGACCGAAGAGACCGAAGAGTCCACCGAGGCGTAAGCTTCGGGCCTCTTGGTCCAGGACCGGTGTTTTGCTAGGCGCCGGAGGGCTTTTCGCTCTCCGGCGCTTTCGCACGTCCGCATTCCCGCGTGATCCCCTGCATCATGCGGTGACGTACGGCTTTACGGCGCGCGCGCATCGCTGCTAACGTGCCGCCCATGTCCATCATGCCCCAAGACGTTCCCGGCGATTCCGCCGGTTTTCGCGCTCCGCCCCATAATTACGAGGCGGAACAGGCTCTGTTGGGCGCCGTCCTGCTGAACAACCGCGCCTTCGAGCGGGTCAGCGAGTTCCTGCGCGCCGAACATTTCGCCGACCCGGTGCACGGCCGTCTCTTCGCCGCCTGTGGCAAGCTGATCGAGCGCGGCCAGATCGCCAACCCGGTGACGCTGAAGACCTATTTCGAGAATGACGGCGGACTGGCCGAGATCGGCGGCACCCAGTATCTGGCGCAATTGGCCAATGCGGTGGTGTCCATCATCAACGCCGAGGATTACGGCAAGCTGATCCACGACCTGCACCTGCGGCGCGAATTGATCGCGCTGGGTCAGGACATGGTCAACGACGCCTATCAGATCCAGATCGAGCGTCCGGCCATGGACCAGATCGGCACGTCCGAGGCCAAGCTGTACGAATTGGCCACCACCGGCGAGACCGAGGGCGGGTTCGAAGCGTTCGGCAGCGTGCTGGTGGAAACCATCCGTCAGGCGGAATCGGCGCACAAGCGCCAGGGCAAGCTGTCGGGCGTGCCCACCGGCCTGATCGACATGGACACCCGCCTGGGCGGCCTGCATCCCTCGGATCTGCTGATCCTGGCCGGACGTCCGTCCATGGGCAAGACCTCGCTGGCCACCAACATCGCCTTCAACGCCGCCAAGGCCTACAAGGAAGAGGTCGACGCGCTCGGCAACAAAAAGGCGGTGGACGGCGCCGTGGTCGCCTTCTTCTCGCTGGAAATGTCGTCCGAGCAGCTGGCGGGCCGTATCCTGGCGGAACAGGCGGAAATCTCGTCGCACAAGATCCGCCAGGGCGAGATGAGCAACGAGGAATTCGAGCGTCTGGTCATCGCCGCCCAGCAACTGAACACACTGCCGCTGTACATCGACGATACCCCGGCCTTGTCCATCTCGGCGGTACGCACCCGCTCGCGCCGCCTCAAGCGTCAGCATGGCCTGGGGCTGGTGGTGGTCGATTACCTGCAATTGCTGCGCGGCAGCGCCGCCACCGCCGAAAGCCGCGTGCAGGAAGTGTCTGAAATCACCCGCGGCCTCAAGGCGCTGGCCAAGGAACTGGAAGTGCCGGTGATCGCCCTGTCGCAGCTGTCACGCGCCGTCGAACAGCGCGAGGACAAGCGCCCGCAATTGTCGGACCTGCGCGAATCGGGCTCGATCGAACAGGACGCCGACGTGGTCATGTTCGTGTACCGCGAACAATACTACCTGGAACGCGCCGAGCCGGGCCGCCGTCCCGAGGAATCCGAGGAAAAGTTCAACGAACGCTACGATTCCTGGCACAAGCGCCTGCTGGAGGTGGTCAACACCGCCGAAGTGATCATCGCCAAACAGCGTCACGGCCCCGTCGGCACCGTACGGCTGTCGTTCCAGGGTGAATTCACCAAGTTCGGCAACCTAGACACCCACCATCACGACGACGAACCGGGGTTCTAAAACATAATGCGTCACCCCCGCGAAAGCGGGGGTCCATGGCGCCGCCAGCACAAACGGCCGACATGGATTCCCGCTTTCGCGGGAATGACGGTTTTTTCCAATTCAAATACGTCACGCCCTCACCAACGAGGAATGGCGCCAAAAGGAGACAAGTGTGCGGCCCTGCGTCTACATCCTTGCCAGCAAACCCAATGGCACGTTGTATGTGGGCGTCACCAACGATCTTGCCCGGCGCATCTCGGAACACAAATCCGACGCTGTCGAGGGTTTCACCCAACGTTACGCCGTCCACACCCTGGTTTACGCCGAGTTCCATGACACCATGCCGTTGGCTATCGAGCGCGAGAAGCACATCAAGAAATGGCGCCGGGATTGGAAAGTCGCACTGATTGAGAACGAAAACCCCGCATGGCGGGATTTGTACCAAGAGCTGAATTTTTAATCGTCACCCCCCGCGAAAGCGGGAATGACGCGATGGAGAGTATGGCAACACCATGTCCGCCTTCGACCGTGCCACCGCCTTTCTGACCATCGACGTCGGGGCGATCGCCGCCAATTGGCGCCGCATCCGCGACCATGTCGGCCCCTCGTGCGAGGCGGCGGCGGTGGTCAAGGCCGATTGTTACGGTCTGGGGGCCGGACGCATCGCCCCGGCCCTGGCGGCGGCGGGCTGCCAGACCTTCTTCGTCGCCACCATCGACGAGGGCATCGCCCTGCGCAAAGTGGTGGCCGATGCCGCCATCCATGTGCTGGGCGGGCCGTTGCCCGGCGCCGTCGGCGATTTGGATGAACACCGTCTGACCCCGGTTTTGAACAGCCCGGAGCAGATCGGCCTGTGGGCAGGCTATGCCGCCGCCACCGGCCGCTGCCTGGACGGCGTGCTGCATCTGGACACCGGCATGAGCCGCCTGGGCCTGGATGCCGCCGCCGTGGAAATGCTGGCCGAAGACCCGGCGCTGCTGGCCGGAATCAACCCGGTGGTGGTGATGAGCCACATGGCCTGCGCCGACGAAACCGACCACCCGAAAAACCCCGACCAGCTGGCACGCTTCCGCGCCCTGACGGAGCGCCTGGGGCTAAAGACCCGCCGCAGCCTGGGGGCGTCGTCCACCATCTTCCTGGGGGACGAATACCATTTCGATCTGGTGCGGCCCGGCGCCGCGCTGTACGGCCTCAACCCGGTTCCGGGATCGGCCAATCCCATGACCCGCGCGGTCGGGTTGCAGGCCCGTATCCTGCAGGTCCGTGACGTTGACACCCCTATGACCGTTGGCTATGGTGCCAGCCACCTTGTCACGCGCAAGGGCCGCGTGGCGGTTGCCGCGCTGGGCTATGCCGATGGCGTGTTCCGGTCGCTGGGCAATTCCGGTTTCGGATTCATCGAGGGGGAGCGGGTGCCGGTCGTGGGCCGAATTTCCATGGATCTGACCACCTTCGACGTCAGCACGCTGGCGCCTGAAAAGGCTCGTCCCGGCGCCTTGATCGAAATCCTCGGTCCGCATCAGGACGCCGACACGGTCGCCGCCGACGCGGGCACCATCGGCTATGAAGTCCTGACCGCGTTGGGACAGCGTTACCTCCGCAGCTACGAAAACGAGGCGGCGTAATGGATTTCGTCGCCACCATCGGCCGCGTCCTGCTGGCCTTCCTGTCCCATGTGGGCCGCCTGTCGGCCTTTGCCGGTACGGCGGTGTCGCACATCGTCCGCCCGCCCTTCTATCCGCGCCTGATGCTGCGCTCGATGATCGAGATCGGCTATTACTCGCTGCCGGTGGTCGGCCTGACGGCGGTGTTCACCGGCATGGTGCTGGCGCTGCAATCCTATTCCGGCTTTTCCCGCTTCGCCGCCGAGGGCGCCGTCGCCACCGTGGTGGTGCTGTCGGTGACCCGCGAGCTGGCGCCGGTTCTGGCCGGTCTGATGGTGGCGGGCCGCATCGGCGCGTCCATGGCCGCCGAGATCGGCACCATGCGCGTCACCGAGCAGATCGACGCCCTGACCACGCTCTCCACCAACCCGTTCAAGTATCTGGTGGCGCCGCGCCTGCTGGCCGGGCTGCTGATGGTGCCCTGTCTGGTGCTGGTGGCCGACATCATCGGCGTGTTCGGCGGCTATATCGTCGGCGTCTACAAGCTGGGCTTCAATTCGTCGTCCTATATCACCCGCACCTGGCAATACCTGGAACCGCTGGACGTCATCTCGGGCCTGACCAAGGCCGCGGTGTTCGGCTTCCTGATCTCGCTGATGGGCTGCTACCACGGGTATTATTCCAAGGGCGGCGCCCAGGGCGTCGGCGCGGCCACCACCAATTCGGTGGTGTCGGCGGCGATCATGATCCTGGTGTTCAATTACATCATCACCGCCCTCTACTTCGGCCAGTGAGCGCCATGACCGATACCGCCCCGCCGAAAATCCAGCTGACCGACGTCCACAAATCCTTTGGCCCCAAGGTGGTGCTGGACGGCGTCGATCTGTCCGTGGCCCGTGGCGAATCGGTGGTGATCATCGGCGGATCCGGCACCGGCAAATCGGTGCTGCTGAAATCCGTCCTGGGCCTGCTGCGGCCCGAGCGCGGCTCGATCCGCATCGACGGCGAGGAAGTGGTGGGCATGCGCGGCAAACAGCGCGACCGCGTGCTCAAGCAATTCGGCATGCTGTTCCAGGGCGCCGCCCTGTTCGACAGCCTGAAGGTCTGGGAAAACGTCGCCTTCGGCCTGATCCAGGGACGCGGCATGGCCCGCGACGAAGCACGCGACATCGCCATCGAGAAGCTGGCCGCCGTCGGTCTGGCCGCCTCGGCCGGTGAGCTGTTCCCGTCGGAACTGTCGGGCGGCATGCAAAAGCGCGTCGCTCTGGCCCGCGCCATCGCCTCTGGCCCGGAAATCATCTTCTTCGACGAACCGACCACCGGCCTGGACCCCATCATGGCCGACGTGATCAACGATCTGATCGTCAAGTGCACCAAGGAATTGGGCGCCACGGCGCTGTCCATCACCCACGACATGGCCTCGGCCCGCAAGATCGCCGACCGTATCGCGATGCTGTACAAGGGACGCCTGATCTGGGTCGGCCCGGCCAAGGACATCGATCATTCCGGCAACGAATACGTGGATCAGTTCATCCACGGGCGGGCCGAAGGCCCGATTAAGATGGAGCTGCGCGCCTGAGCGCGCGGGCCGAAGGCCCGATTAAGATGGAGCTGCGCGCCTGAGCGCGCGGGCCGAAGGCCCGATTAAGATGGAGCTGCGCGCCTGAGCGCGCGGGCCGAAGGCCCGATTAAGATGGAGCTGCGCGCCTGAGCGCGCGGGCCGAAGGCCCGATTAAGATGGAGCTGCGCGCCTGAGCGCGCGGGCCGAAGGCCCGATTAAAATGGAACTGCGCGCATAAGCGCGCGGCCCGAAGGCCCGATTAAAATGGAACTGCGCGCCTGACGTAAAACTTTTGACGTGTTATAACCTTCCGGGGTTCTCGCGTTCGAAGGCAGGTCCGTCCATATGGCATTTCAGCGTGGCATGGACGTTCATCGGCTGCGGCCGCCAAGGAATGCGCCATGAGCCCTTCGCCCTCGCCGCCCCGTCACCCTGTGGCCCGCCGCCTGTTGCTGCGGCTGTCGTCCCTGGGCGTCGTCCTGGCCTTCGTGGCGGCCGGAGTGCAGCTTTATCTCGATTATCAGCGCGCCCTCGAGGTGCTGAACAACCGCCTGGAAGAAATCAGCGTCAGTTACGCCCCCAGCGTCCAGGAAAACTTATGGCTGGATGACCGCGAGCGGCTGCGGGTTCTGGCCCAGGGCATCGACAACCTGCCGGGCATCGCCGATGTTCAGGTGATTTCCGCCGAGGGGGAAATGCTGGTGTCGTCGGGCACCAAGGCCGACCGGCCGCTGGAACGTTCTTACGACCTGCGGCGTGATTACGGCGGCCGCTCCGTCCTGTTGGGCCGTCTGGTGGTGGTGGCCGACCTGGAAGCCCTGCGCAAGAATGCGCTGAGCAATGTGGGCGCCACCCTGGTCACCAACCTGATGCTGCTGACGGTGCTGGGCGCGCTGGGATATTGGCAGGTTCACGCGCTGATCGCCGGCCGTCTGGGCGATATCGCCGCCTATGCCCGCCGCCTGGGCCGCGACGGGCCGTCGGCGTTGCCGGTCCCGCCCGCCATCCCCCGGGCAGAGCGCGAGGACGAACTGACCGACCTGCACGCCACCCTATGCCACATGCACCGCGACCTGACCGCCGCCTACGAAGCCATGGCGGCGGGCGAGGCCCGCTATCGCGAATTGTTCACCTCGTCCCCGGTGCCGCTGTGGGAAGAGGATTTCTCCGCCGTTCTGGCCGAACTGAATTCGGTCGCCACCGATCTCCCCTTTGCCACATGGCTGGATGCCAACCCGGAATTCGTCCGCCATTGCGCCGGGCTGGTCCGGGTGATCGACGTCAACGACGCCGCCCTGTCCATGCACCGGGCATCCAGCCGCCAGGAACTGATCACCCGCCTGCCGTCCATCTTCATGCCGTCGTCCTATGACGCGTTCCGACGTCAGTTGGAATGCATCCATGCTGGCATCTGGGATCTGAGCCGCGAAACCCAGGTCCGCACCCTGGACGGCGAGGCCCTGGACATCGAGCTGCAATGGCACGTTCCGGTTCAGCATCGCGGCAATCTGAACCGGGTCATCGTCGCCACCCAGGACATCACCGCGCTGAAAGAGGCCCGGCGCTCATCCGAGATGACGCTGGAACGGCTGATGGAAGCCAATGCCGAACTGGAGCGGTTCACCTTCGTCGCCTCGCACGATCTGCTGGAACCCGTCCGCTCGGTCATCAGCTTCTCGCAATTGCTGCAACGCCGCCTCGGCAGCGCGCTGGCGCCCGACGTCGCCGAATTCCTGGACTATCTGATCGCCGCCGCCCAGCGCATGCAGGCCCAGGTGACGGGGTTGCAGGATTACGCGCGGGCCGGTCAGCACGGCGCCATGGCGACGGTGGCGCTGGCCGATCCCCTGGCCGACGCCCGTCATCAGTTGGACGGCCCACTGGCCGCCGCCCAGGCACAGATCGACATCGCCCCCCTGCCCCGCGTGATCGGCGACCGCGGTCAATTGGCGCAACTTTTCCGCCACCTGCTGGACAACGCGCTGAAATTCAGCGCGGTCGGGCGGCCGTTGCGCATCCAGGTAACGGCCCGCGCCGACGGGCCGTTCTGGCGGATCACGGTGCACGACAACGGCATCGGCATCGAACCGGCTTATGCCGCCACGGTGTTCGAACTGTTCCGCCGCCTGCACGGCCCCGGCGAGTTGTCCGGCGCGGGCATCGGCCTGACCCTGTGCCGCCGCATCGTCGAACGCCATGGCGGCGTCATCGTCATCGACACCTCGGCCCCCCAGGGCACGGCGGTGGTGTTCACCCTACCCGCCGCCGAGCTTGTCAATCCCGAAGCGGGCGCATAGCATCGCGTCCCATTCAACAGCGCTCCGCCCGATCCCGCCATGGCCAAAGCTCCCTCCCGTTTCGTCTGTCAGGAATGCGGCGCCGTCACGCCCCGCTGGGCGGGCAAGTGCGAAACCTGCGGCGCCTGGAACTCCATCGCCGAGGAACAGGCGCGTGAAAGCACCCCAAAAGGGCTGGGCGGCAAAGCGGGCAAGAAGATCGAGTTCGTGGGGCTGGAGGGCGCCACCAGCCTGGACCGCCCGCGCCTGCTGACCGGCATCGGCGAGTTGGACCGGGTGTGCGGCGGCGGTCTGGTGGCCGGGTCGGCGCTGCTGGTGGGCGGCGATCCCGGCATCGGCAAATCCACCCTGTTGACCCAGGCCACGGCGGCGCTGTCGTCGCAGGTGCCGGTGGTCTACATCTCGGGCGAAGAGGCGGTGGATCAGGTGCGGCTGCGCGCCCGCCGCCTGGGACTGGCCGACCGCCCGGTGCAACTGGCCTCGGCCACCTCTCTGCGCGACATCGTTCAGACCCTGGACAGCGCCGACGCCCCCAAGGTGGTGGTGATCGATTCCATCCAGACCATGTACGCCGACAACGTGGAATCGGCGCCGGGCACCGTCAGCCAGGTGCGCATCTGCGCCCATGAACTGATCCGGCTGGCCAAGCGGCGCGGCTTCATCCTGTTCCTGGTCGGCCACGTCACCAAGGAAGGCACCATCGCCGGTCCCCGCGTGCTGGAGCACATGGTGGACACCGTGCTGTATTTCGAGGGCGACCGCGGCCACCAGTTCCGCATCCTGCGCGCGGTGAAGAACCGCTTCGGCGCCACCGACGAGATCGGCGTGTTCGAGATGACCGACGGCGGCCTGACCGAAGTGCTGAACCCGTCGGCGCTGTTCCTGGCCGAGCGGCGCGGCAACGTCTCGGGGTCCTGCGTCTATGCCGGGGTCGAGGGCACCCGGCCCATGCTGGTGGAAATTCAGGCATTGGTGGCGCCAAGCACGCTGTCCAGCCCACGCCGCGCCGTGGTCGGATGGGATTCCAACCGCCTGTCCATGGTGATGGCGGTGCTGGATGCGCGATGTGGGCTTGCTTTGTCGGGCAATGACGTTTATCTGAACGTCGCTGGCGGCTTACGGATTACCGAGCCCGCCGCCGATCTTGCGGTTGCCGCCGCGTTGGTCTCCTCCGCCACCGACGTTCCCGTTCCCGCCGACATGGTGGTGTTCGGCGAAGTCGGACTTTCCGGCGAGGTGCGCGCAGTGGCCCAGGGCGAAGCCCGACTGAAGGAGGCGGCGAAGCTGGGGTTCGCGCAGGGCATGGTCCCCGCCGCCCCGCGCAAGGGTAAGGCGCAAGCCGCAGGCGGTCCGCTGGCGATTCGTCCCATCGGGCATCTACAGGATTTGCTGGGGCTGTTCCGCCCTAACCAGTAACGACCGGAAGACGACGAAAGAGCCGCCTGCCATCATGGGCAACTTCACCGCCGTGGACATCATCGTCGCCGTCATCATGCTGGGACTGGCGGCGTTCTCCTTTTTCCGGGGCTTCGTCCATCAGGTCCTGGCCATCGGTGCCTGGATCGGCGCGGTGGCGGCAACCTTTTACGGCTTCCCCCTGGCGCGGCCGTTCTTCCGATCCCATATCGATTCTGCATTAGGCGCCGATCTCGCCACCGGCATCGTGCTGTTCCTGGTGTCGCTGCTGGTATTGTCCATCGTCACCAAGAAGGTGTCGGACAGCGTGCGGCGCAGCGCGCTCAACAGCGTCGATTCGTCGTTGGGCTTCGTGTTCGGGCTGGCGCTGGGCGCCGCCCTGGTCAGCCTGGGCTTTCTGCTGGTCACCATGCTGACCGGCCCCGAGCTGCCCGACTGGCTGGCCAACGCCAAGACGCGGCCGTGGCTGGAACGCGGCGCGGGCATGCTGCGCGGCGTGGCGCCCGACAATTTCGGCGCCGCCGAGCAAAAGACCAATCAGGTCAAGGGCGAGGCCCGCGACCTGATCGAGGCGGAACAGAAATTCCGCCAGTTCGTTTCCCCCCAGCCGACGGCGACCCCGCCGGCCGAGGACAAACAACCCGCCCCGGCCAAGCCGGGCGAGCAGCCTGCCCCGGCCAAGTCGGGCAAGGGCTATGACAAGGAAAGCCGGAGCCAGATGGACCGGCTGTTCCAGACCAACCAGTGATGCGAGCGGCGGCACCCATGTTCACCACCAATCCCTTCGACGACGATCATCTGCGCGAGGAATGCGGCGTCTTCGGCATTCACGGCCACCCCGAATCGGCGGCCCTGGTGGCGTTGGGCCTGCACGCCCTTCAGCACCGCGGCCAGGAGGCGGCGGGCATCGTCTCGTTCGACGGTGAAAGCTTCCACAATCACCGCGACCTGGGCCACGTCGAGGATTGCTTCGGCAACGAGGCGGTGATCCGCAAGCTCAAGGGCAACCGCGCCATCGGCCATGTGCGCTATTCCACCACCGGCGAGACCCTGCTGCGCAACGTGCAGCCGCTGTTCGCGGAAATGGAATTCGGCGGTCTGGCCCTGGCCCATAACGGCAACCTGACCAACGCCGCCGCCGTGCGCCGCCAACTCGTCAAGCGCGGCTGCCTGTTCCAGAGCACCACCGACACCGAAGTCATCGTTCACCTGATCGCCATCAGCCTGTATTCCACCGTCGAGGACCGCCTGATCGACGCCCTGCGCCAGATCGAAGGCGCCTATTCCCTGGTCTGTCTGACCAAGGACGGTGTGCTGGGCGTGCGCGACCCGCTGGGCATCCGCCCGCTGGTGCTGGGCAAGCTGGACGGGTCGTGGGTTCTGGCGTCCGAGACCTGTGCGCTGGACATCATCGGCGCCGAATTCGTGCGCGATGTGGAACCGGGCGAGATCGTGGTCATCAACGACAACGGCATCCGCTCGCTCAAGCCGTTCGGCGACCGCAAGAGCCGCTTCTGCATCTTCGAGTACATCTACTTCGCCCGCCCCGATTCGATCATGGAAGGCACCAGCGTGTACGAGGCGCGCAAGCGCATCGGCGCCCAGCTGGCCCGCGAGAGCGGCGTCGCCGCCGACGTGATCGTGCCGGTGCCGGATTCGGGCGTGCCCGCCGCCATCGGCTTCGCCACCGAGGCCGGCATCCCGTTCGAGCTGGGCATCATCCGCAACCACTACGTGGGTCGCACCTTCATCCAACCGACCGACCGCACCCGCCATGCGGGCGTCAAGATGAAGCACAACCCCAACCGCGCCAGCATCGCCGGCAAGCGGGTGATCCTGGTGGACGATTCCATCGTGCGCGGCACCACCAGCCGCAAGATCGTCGAGTTGGTCCGTCAGGCGGGCGCCACCGAGGTGCATATGCGCATCTCCTCGCCGCCCACCAGTTTCCCCTGCTATTTCGGCATCGACACCCCCGAGCGCGACAAGCTGCTGGCGGCGCGCTACGACGTCGAGGGCATGGCCAAGCTGATCGGCGTCGATTCGCTGGCCTTCATCACCATCGACGGCCTGTACAAGGCGGTGGGCGAGAATGCCCGCGACGCCAAGGCGCCGCAATTCTGCGATGCCTGCTTCACCGGCGAATATCCGGTCGCCCCCACCGACTACCTGGAAAAGAGCGGGTCGTAATGGGGCGTCTGGACGGCCGTCTGGCCCTGGTCACCGGCGCGTCGCGCGGCATCGGCCGCGCCATCGCCAAGCGCTTCGCCGCCGAAGGCGCCACCGTCATCTGCGTGGCCCGCACCATCGGCGCGCTGGAGGAACTGGACGACGAAATCGCCGAAGCGGGGGGTAAGGCGGTGCTGGTGCCGCTGGACCTGCGCCGCTTCGACGAAATCGACCAGATGGCCGCCGCGCTGTATCAGCGTTTCGGCAAGCTGGACATCCTGGTGGGCAATGCTGGCGACATCGGCGGCGGTCTTGCCCCCATCGGCCATGTGGACCAGAAGCATTTCCAGGCGGCGTTCGATATCAACGTCACCGCCAATTACCGCCTGATCCGGGCATTGGACCCGCTGTTGCGCATGTCCGATGCCGGTCGCGCAATGTTCGTCACCGACAATCTGGCGCACGGCGCGCAGCCGTTCTGGGGCGTCTACGCGGCAGGCAAGGCGGCGCTGGAGGTTATCGTCAAGACCTGGGCAGCCGAGGTCGAGCGCATCACCAAGCTGCGCGTCAATCTGGTCGATCCCGGCGTGGTCGCCACCCGCATGCGGGAAATCGCCTTCCCCGGCGAGGACAAGACCAAGATCGCCCAGCCCGAGGACGTCACCGAGCCGTTCGTCGCGCTGGCCGAGGCCGCCTGCACCCGCCACGGCGAGGTTATTTCCATTCGTTGAGCCCCACTCGGCTATCGCCCCGATTGACCGTTCGCGCCCGCTGGCCCATGCTATTGGCCGGGATCGGGGTTGAGGCCCACCTTTGGGGGTGGTGGGTGGTTTACCAACGTTTCGGCGCGTCAGCATGAAGGCTGCGGGCCGATGAGGGCGGGATGAGCAGCACTCCGCAAGACAACAAGACCTTTGAAGCCAAGGTCGCCAATCTGATTTCCGCCACGCGGCACCTGGAAATTCCCCAGATTCTGCTGTTGCGCCGCATGACCATGGCCGACCCGGAAAGTCGGCGCTGGTCCAGCGAACGGCAATTGCAGGTGGTGTTCTCGGTGATCGTCGCCAAGGCCATCGAGCGCGTCGGCCTGGACCGCCTGCGCGAGGCGCGGGACAAGGGCTTCGCCCCCATGCTGCCGCCCGCCAATGCCGCCGCCCGCGAAGAGGATTTGCGGGTGCTGACGGAAATCTCGACCCAGATGCTGGGCAACCCGCAAGCGCCCATGTCCGAGCACGAGGCGGCGCTGGAAAAGCTGCTGTCCATCGGCCCGGCCCGCACCCCGGCCCGCACCGCCCGTCAGACATCGCCCATCAAGGAACCGCCGCCGCTGTTCGCCGCCCAATTGGGGCCGGACCTGGAACGCGTGGTGTTGCCCGGCCATCTGCGCGGCGCAGGACCGAACGACGAGGACGAGAAGCCGTTCAGCGACTTCCCCACCCTGTTCGACGACACCATCTGCAATTTCTCGCGCAAGATGCTGGGCCTGTTCCAGGTGCGCGGCGGCATACGCGACGACCGCCTGCCGTTCATCCTGGCACCGCAATTCTCGGCCTGTTACGAGGACGTGCTGCGCCGCATGGTGCTGCCGCCCATGCGCACCTCGCGCCATATCCAGCAATTGGGCATGAACTACAATTGGGCCGAGGTCGGCGGCGGCAAGCTGATCGACATCATCCAAGCGGGCGAAGTCAACAATCCGGTGCTGCACCACTGGGACACCCGCTGGGCCGCCTTCCGCGCAGCCAAGGGCAAGAAGGGCAAACCCGAGGACAATCCCTGGCCGCTGTTCCGCGAGGATGCCACCAAATCCGGCTATCTGCCGCCGGACGAGGACGACGTGGAAATCCTCAAGGATTTGCTGCGCTACGAGATGGAAGCCTTCGCCAAGGCGTGGCGCGAGATCAGTCAGTTGTACGAGCAGGAATTCTCGCCCAATGGCCGCCAGGAACAGGCGCGCGAAGGCGCCTTCCGCGACGGCCTGATGAAATGGGCCAGCAAGCTGCCCGACCATGTGGGCGAGTTCTTCGCCATGAAGGCCTATTTCATGTTCCCGCGCATCGACGCCACCTTCCTGCGCCGTTTGATCACCAATTTCGGCCGCAGCGACGCCGAACGGCGCCGTAATGCCCCCTATCTGGTCCAATTCGTGCAGAACCTTACCGGCTGATACCTTTGAAGACTTGCCCGCGCACAGGGCGTCGGCTATTTCCTTGGTATATGCAGGGCTCGGTCGAAAGAACGAGGGATAGGGGACACGCACAGGATGGACGTCAAGGCGTTTGAATCCAAGGTTGCCGAGTTGGTGGCGATCACCCAGCGTCTGGATGTGTCGCGCATCCTGATGGTGCGGCGCATGACCTTGGGCGACCCGGAAACCCTGAAATGGGCCAGCGCCCGGCAATTGGAACTGATCTTCAACGTCATCCTGGAAAAGGCGTTGGAACGGGCCGACCGCGAGGCGGTGTTCGCCGCCAGCCAGGACCATTTCGAGCCCCTGCTGCCGCCCGGCGACGATGCCGTACGCGATCAGGAACGCTGGATGTTGTTCGACCTTTCGCGGGCCATGCTGACGGGCATGCAGCCGTCCGAGGAAACCACCACCGAGGCGGTGATGGAGGAACTGGCCGCCGACGAGGAGCCCATCGAGGGCGGCGACTTCGCCACCCTGTTCGATGAGACCATCGCCCGCCATGTGCGCCGCATTCTGACCGCCCTGGCCTGCACCGGCTCGCGCCCGCACATTCCGCGCCCGTTCATGGTGGCGCCGCAATTCGCCGCCATCTTCGAAAAGGTGGTGCGCGAGTATGTGGTCAAGACCATCCGCTCGACCCGCCGCATCAAGGAACTGGCCTCCAGCCGCAACTGGCAGCAAAAGGGCAGCGCCGACCGCCTGCTGGCCATGATCCTGGCGGGCGAGGACAACAATCCGATCCTGCATTACTGGGACCAGCGCTGGCTGGGATTCGACCCGGCGCGGGCCACCGCCAAGGGCAAGGGCACCATCCGGCCCGAGGACAATCCGTGGGCGATCTTCAAGGAAGACGGCGCCAAGCACGAATACATCCCGCCCTTCTACACCGACATTCCCATGCTGCAGCGGCTGATCCGCTATGACGGCGAGGTGCTGGCCGACGAATGGCAACGCCTGGCCCAAATCTACCAGCAGGAATTCAGCCCGGCATCCAAGAACGATCAGGCCCGCCAGGGCGCCTTCCGCGACGCGGTGCTGGCGGCGTTGAACACACTGGAGCATCACGGCGGCGATTTGCTGGTGATCCGCGCCTTCTATGACCTGCCCAAGGTGGACCGCATGTTCCTGAAGATGCTGATCCAAAGCCTGGGCCGCACCGACCAGGAGCGGAACCGCAAGGCGCCGTTGCTGATCCAGTTCTACACCGACCTGCCCCGGTAAAGCGCCATGGCCCGTCTGGACCACGTCAACGTTGTCGTCGCCGATATCGACCGCTCCGTTACCTTCTACAGCCATCTGCTGGGACTGTCGGTGATGATGGACCGCATGCTGGAAGGTCCGTGGTTCGAGGACGTCACCGGTATCACCGGGGCACGGGCGCGCTGCGTCATCCTGGGATCGTCGGGCGGCAATTGCCGGGTCGAACTGTTGTGCTATGAAGGCGCCGACGGCGCGGCCCTGCCCGCCAACTCCCACGTCGCCACGCCGGGCCTGCGCCATTTTGCCGTGCGGGTGGACAATATCGAGGCCTGCCTGTCCACCCTGGACGAGCCGCCGCTGATCATCGCCGTGCCCACCGATATCGTGCCGGTGGGCAAGCGCATGGCCTATGTGCGCGATCCCGACGGCGCCATCGTCGAGCTGGCCGAATACGGCGGCACCCCAAGCTTCAGCTGACGGAGGGACGCCATGGCCGATCCGCGCATGGTGGTCATCGAGGGCGACATCACCCGCCTGGAGGTGGATGCGGTGGTCAATGCCGCCAATTCCTCGCTGCTGGGCGGCGGCGGCGTGGACGGCGCCATCCATCGCGCCGCCGGACCGGACTTGCTGACCGAATGCCGCCGCCTGGGCGGCTGTCTGCCCGGCGAGGCCAAGGTGACGGCGGGCTACGCCCTGCCCGCCCGCTGGATCATCCATACCGTGGGACCGGTGTGGACCGGGGCGCCCCATGACGATGTCCAGCTTGCCGCGTGCTACGCCAATTGCCTGATCCTGGCCCGCCCCCTGCCCGCCCGCAGCGTGGCCTTTCCCGCCATCTCCACCGGCGCCTACCGCTTCCCCAAGGACCGCGCAGCCCGCATCGCCGTCGAGACCGTGGCCCGCGTCCTGGCGGATGATGGCTTTTTTACCCAGGTGGTGTTCTGCTGTTTCGACGCCGCCAGCGCGGAGTTGCACCGCGCGGCGCTGAAAGACCTCTAAAAATATAATGCTTTCAGCAGACTAATTTAACATTACAACTTTCACACATAACGCACAGGCCGTCAGAAACCCCAGGCGGAAATCCCTATTTCGTTGGTATGAGATCCCATCGTTCTTGCGTGCAAGGTGATGGCATTTGCATGGACGCGACTTGCTGCATTGCGATACACCCGGTGGTTATCAGGTGCTCAGAATGGGTGCCAGGAGGGGAGACCGCAGATGCGCAAACTCGGCGACATGAAGATTCCGACCAAGCTGACGATGGCATTCGCCATCCTGGCCCTGTTGACCCTGGGCACCAGCGCTCTGTCGCTGGTCCGCATGTCCGGCACCAACGACCGGGTCATGGAAATCACCGACAATTGGCTGCCCAGCGTGCGCGTCCTGGCCAATCTGGATGCGGCGGTGATGGAACACCGCATGTTCGAAATCGGCCACATGCTGGCCGCCACCGATACCAACATCGCCGAGATGGACGAACGGGTCCGCGCCACCCGCGCCAAGATCGCCAAGCTGCGCGCCGCCTACGACCCCCTGGTCACCGGCCCCGAGGAAGCGGCCCTGGCCGCCGAGATCGACCGCTCCTGGGCGTCCTATCTGGAAATGTCGGACCGCATGCTGGTGCTGTCGCGCCAGAACCGCGACGAGGATGCCCGCCAGATCCAGGTCCAGGAAGGGCGCAGCCGCAATCAGGCGGTGCGCACCGCGCTGGACAAGGCCATCGCCTTCAACGACCGCGGCGCCGCCGCCGGACGCGATGACGCCATCACCTCCTACCAATCGTCGCGCATGGCGGTGCTGATCGCCTCGGGCGTCGCCCTGGCGCTGTCCATTGCCTTCTCGGTGCTGACCCGCCACGGCATCGGCACGCCGATCACCGACATGACCTCCGCCATGACCCGTCTGGCCGATGGCGACACCGGCACCGCCATTCCCGGACGTGGACGCGGCGATGAAATCGGCGCCATGGCGTCGGCGGTGCAGGTGTTCAAGGACAACATGATCCGCGCAGATCAGCTGGCCGCCGAACAGCAGGCCGCCCAGGCCGAGCGCGAGCGCCGCGCCCAGACCATCGAAAGCATGACCCGCGAATTCGACCAGGCGGTGACCGGCGTTCTCGCCATCGTCTCCGGTGCCAGCACCGAGATGGAAGCCACCGCCCAGGCCATGACCGCCACCGCCGAGGAAACCAACCACCGCGCCACCAGCGTCGCCGCCGCCACCGAACAAACCTCGGCCAGCCTGCAGACCGTGGCCAGCGCCGCCGAGGAATTGGCCCATTCCATCACCGAAATCGGCCAGCAGGTGGACCGCTCGTCCCGCACCTCCATCACCGCGTCGGAAGAAGCGGATTCCACCCAGGCCACCGTGCGCGGTCTGGCGGAAAGCTCGGCCCGCATCGGCGAGGTGGTCGGCCTGATCAACGACATCGCCAGCCAGACCAATCTGCTGGCGCTCAACGCCACCATCGAGGCCGCCCGTGCCGGAGAGGCTGGCAAAGGCTTCGCCGTCGTGGCGGGCGAGGTCAAGAACCTCGCCAACCAGACCGCCCGTGCCACCGAGGAAATCGCCCAGCAGATCGGCGCCGTCCAGGGGGCCACGCAACAGGCGGTGACGGCCATTTCCGCCATCGTCGGCCGCATCGCCGAAATCCGCGACATTTCCACCAGCATCGCGGCGGCGGTCGAGGAGCAATCCGCCGCCACCAGCGAAATCGCCCGCAACATCCAGCAGGCGGCGGGCGGTGCCCAGGAAGTATCCAGCACCATCGGCGAGGTGTCGCAGGCGGCGTCGGAAACCGGCACCGCCGCCGGTCAGGTGCTGTCCAGCGCCCGCACCCTGTCGCACGAGGCCGATACCCTGCGCGGCACCGTGGAAAGCTTCCTGCGCAACGTGCGCGAGGCGTGATCGGGAACGGGTATATTCGGATTTGGTGAATCGGGGGGGGCAGCCGCGCCCCCGATCCATCAGAGCGCGGCGATGATCCGGGCGACCCCGCCTTCGACATCCACCCGGGCGGTATCGATCACCAAAGGCGGCGTCAGCCACGGATCGTAACGGCGGGCCTGGACCTGTTCCCAGGTCGGGGGACGCAGACCGGGGACATCGATCACGCGCTGTTCCACCCGGCGCCGGTGTTCGGCCACATCCGAACACACGACTTCCACATCCAGCATCCGGCACCCCGCCCGCTCGGCCACCGCCCGCCATTGGTCGCGGCTGATTTCCAGCGGGTTCACCGAATCGGCCACCACAACCCGCCCCAGACGCAAATTGTCCAACGCCACCGCCTGGGCGACGCGATAGCCTTCGTCGCCGCAGACCGCCCGGCCGGTGGCGTCGGCCATGGCCTGTTCGATACTGTCGATGCGCAGCCATTGCGCCCCCAGCCGCAACGCCAGGGCACGGGCCAGCGTGCTTTTGCCCACGCCGGGCAGTCCTGCCAGAACGATCAGCATCAACGCGGTTCCAGCTTGCGCCGCACATCCTCTGCCAACGGCTGACTACGGTTTCCGGCACGGCCGGGAGAAATCCCGCCCAGCCGCGCCGCCTCGGCCTTGAACGTGCTGGCGGCCACCGCCACGCCCAAATCGGCGCGGTCCACCAGCACCGCCACGTTCAACCCGACCAGCAGCGGCTGGCCGTCGCGCCACACCAGCACGGGGCCGCCGGAATCGCCCTGCACCGCGTCGCAATCGTTGACCGCCAGGGCACCGCGCCGTTCCAGCACCGTACAACCCATATGGGCCATGGGCACATGGGCCTTGTCCTTGCCGTATCCGGCGGCGGTGACCTTTTGCCCGGTTTGCGGATCGCCGCCGATGGCGACCCAGCCCACCGCCTCGCCCACCACGTCCTCCAGCTCCAGCAGCGCCCAATCGTCGGCACGGCCGCCAAGGCCGCTTCCGGCATTGTTGGTCGTCATGTTCCAGCCCGGCGCCGGATGCATGCGCACCACCTTGGACGCCTGAAGATATTGCCCCCGGTCGTATCCGGCGACGAAGGTCAGACTGGTGACCGGGATCGGCGCGCGGGTGCGCGGGTTCCACAGGCAATGGGCGGCGGTGGCCAACAGGCGCGGCCCCACCAGCACGGCACTGCAATGGCCGCCGACGCCATTATTAAGGCGCCCCATGGCGCTCCAGGGATATTGCCCGGCTTCCACCGCCACGCGGTCGTCGCCGCCCTTGACGCCGTGCAATTCGCGCGAGAAACGCTGGCTCGGCCCATCGGCCCAGGCCGGAAACGCCGCCAGCAAGGCGGCCAGGATCAGAGCCGGGCGGATCATGGCAGTTTCTCCAGAATGGCGGCGGCGATGTCCTGGGCGGCGTTCAGCGGCGGGTGGCTCCACTGTTCCAGCCGGGTGCCCGCCTCCAGCGGCTTCGCCAGCCCCCGGCCGTACAATTGCGCGTGCAGGCGGGCATGCTTGGGCGCCACCAGTTCGGCCGGGGCGAACAGATAGACCGGCGCGGCGGTGGCGCAGGCCTCGCACGCCATGGACACCGAATCGCCGGTCACCACCAAGGCATCGGCCAACCCCAGGAAACCGAAATAGGGATTGTCGCCACCCGTCTGCCAGGAATGGACGAAGCGCGGCTCCGGCAAGGCCGCCAGCAAGGCCGCCTCGGCCTCGGCGCCGGTGCGGCGGCTGGTGGTAACCAGCACCGAGCCCCCGGCCGAAGCCGCCAGCGCCGCCGCCCGTTCGCCCAAATCGCGGGCCATGGCCGGGGTGAAGGTGCGGTTCTTGGTGCTGCCGCCGACGATCAGCCCGATCCATGGGCGCGGCAGAGCGGCGAAGCGATCACGCCACAACGCCGCCGCCTCGGCCAGCTTGGCCTCGGTCACCCGGTGCGGCGCACCGAGCATGGGCAGGACGTTGGCGCCAGCCACTCCCTTACCGTCATGACCAGGCACGGCGATCAGGTCGAAATCGCCGCGCCCGCCCGGACCGGGGTCCATGATCTGCACCAGCATGGCGCCGCATTGGCGCTTGATCCAGCGCGCCACCGGCGCCGTGCGGCGCCCGGCGGCGATCACCAGCTTGGGCCACGGCGCCGCCAGTCCGGCACGGCTTTCCACCGTCACGCCCAACAGCGAGGCACCGCGCAGCAGATTGGGCAGGCGGCCCAGGCGATCATAGCGGATGGATTTGACCGTGAACGGCCGCCCCAACGCTTCGGCCACGCCCAGGCATTGGCCCACATTGCCCGCCCGGTCGTCGGCCAGCACCCAGATATCGTCCTGCCCGCTCACGCTATGGTCACTCCCCGGTGAAATTGGGACGGCGCTTGGCCCGGAAGGCGGCGACGCCCTCGGCGTAGTCCTTGGTGTCGAGGAACTTGTAGCATTCGTCCAGTTCCGCCTCGGTGATGGGCGCCGGATCGGTGGACAGGCGGCGGATGAATTGCTTGTGCCAGCGATTGGCCAGGGGCGCGCCCTGGGTGATGCGCTTGGCGGTGGCCTTCACCTCCTCCTCCAGCGCCTCGTCAGCGGCCACGCGGGTCAGCAGGCCCTTGGCATAGGCCTCGTCCGCATCCATGATCCGCGCCTCCAGCAAAATCTCGGACGCCACCGCCGGACCGGCGACACGGGCGATGGCCGCCAGTTCGGGATAGGCCATGACCACGGAAATCTTGTTGATGGGCACGCCGAACTTGCCCGATTTGCCGGAAATGCGCAGATCGCAGCAGCAGGCCAGTTCCAGGCCGCCGCCGACACAGGGGCCATGGATCATGGCGATGACCGGCGCCGGGCAATCGCTCAGCGCCCTCAGCGCCCGGCGCAACACCAGATCGTACTCCTTGGCCTGGGCGGGGGTGGCGCGCACGGTGTCGAATTCGTCGATGTCAGCGCCCGGCGCGAAGGCCTTTTCCCCGGCACCGCGCAAAATCACCGCGCGCACGGAATGGTCGGCGGACAGCGCCTCGAACGCCTCGGCCAAGCCCTGCCACATGGGCAGATTCAGCGCGTTCATGCGCTCGGGCCGGTTGAGGGTGACGGTGGCCACCGGGCCTTCCTTCGACACCTGAATCAGATCGGACATGCCATCTCCCTTGTTTTGCCTGCTTGCAGGAATCGGCGATTGTGCCTATAGAGCCTTCAGCCCGCAAGGCGACACGACCCATGCCATAGGTGACTCCTCATGCAAACCGCTTCCCGCACCCCGGAGCAGAAGCAGGCGGCGCTGACCACCGCCCGTATTCTGCTGGAAATCAAGGCCGTCAATTTCCGTCCCGAGGAGCCCTATACCCTGACCTCGGGTTGGGCCAGCCCGGTCTATGTGGATTGCCGCAAGGTGATCAGCTATCCGCGCGCCCGCGCCAAGATTTCCGAACTGGCGACCGAGGCCGTGCTGCGCGACGTCGGTTATGAATCCGTGGACGCGGTGGCCGGTGGCGAGACCGCCGGCATCCCCTATGCCGCCTGGATCTCCGACCGCATGCAGCTGCCCATGCTGTACGTGCGCAAGAAGCCCAAGGGCTTCGGCCGCAACGCCCAGATCGAAGGCGACTTCAAGCCCGGCGCTCGCGTGGTGCTGGTCGAGGATCTGGCGTCCGACGGCGCCTCCAAGGTCAATTTCATCAACGCCCTGCGCGACGCTGGCGCCGAGTGCAACAACTCGTTCGTGGTGTTCTTCTACGGCGTCTTCCCCGGCGCGCTGAAGCACTTGAACGAGATCGGCGTCCACCTGGGCTATCTGTGCAATTGGTGGGACGTGCTGGAAGTGGCCGAGCAGGACAACCTGTTCGACAAGCGCACCATCGACGAGGTCCGCAACTTCCTGCACGATCCGGTGCAGTGGTCCAAGCTGCACGGCGGCCGCGCCGAGTAAAGGACACCGGGCGGAAGGGCAACCTTCCGCCCGTTTGCATTCAGGACACCATGAGCGAACAGCACGAACACCACCTCAGCCGTGGGCTGAAGAACCGCCACATCCAGTTGATCGCCCTGGGCGGCGCCGTCGGCACCGGCCTGTTCCTGGGCGTCGCCCAGACCATCGCCCTGGCCGGACCGTCGGTGCTGCTGGGCTATGCGGTGGCCGGGCTGATCGCCTTCCTGATCATGCGCCAGCTGGGCGAGATGGTGGTCGAGGAACCGGTGGCCGGATCGTTCAGCCATTTCGCCCACCGCTATTGGGGCGAATTCGCAGGCTTCCTGTCGGGCTGGAATTACTGGGTGCTGTACGTGCTGGTCAGCATGGCTGAGCTGACGGCGGTGGGTATCTACGTTCAGTATTGGTGGCCGGAGATCCCCACCTGGGCGTCGGCCCTGGCCTTCTTCGTGCTGCTGAACGCCGTCAACCTGCTGAACGTGCGGCTGTACGGCGAGATGGAATTCTGGCTGTCCATCATCAAGATCGCCGCCATCATCAGCATGATCGGCTTCGGCCTGTGGCTGCTGCTGAGCGGCAGCGGCGGGGCGCAGGTGTCGGTCACCAATCTGTGGGCGTTGGGCGGCTTTTTCCCGCACGGCCTGGGCGGGCTGGTCATGGCCATGGCGGCCATCATGTTCTCGTTCGGCGGTCTGGAACTGGTGGGCATCACCGCCGCCGAGGCCGACGATCCCGGCCATACCATCCCCAAGGCGACCAATCAGGTCCTCTACCGCATCCTGATCTTCTATGTGGGCGCCCTGGCGGTGCTGCTGTCGCTGTATCCGTGGACCGAGGTCCAGCAGGGCGGCAGCCCGTTCGTCATGATCTTCCATTCCCTGAACGACAATGCCGTCGCCAACGTGCTGAACGTGGTGGTGCTGACCGCCGCGCTTTCGGTGTGCAACAGCGGCGTCTATTGCAACAGCCGCATGCTGCTGGGCCTGGCCGAACAGGGCGACGCCCCGCGTTTCCTGGACCGGGTCAACGGGCGCGGCGTGCCGGTGCCCGCTTTGGCGGTATCCGCGGGCGCCACGGCGTTGTGCGTGCTGGTCAATTACCTGATCCCGGCCGAGGCCTTCCAGATACTGATGATGCTGGTGGTGGCGGCGCTGGTCATCAATTGGGGCATGATCAGCCTGACCCATTTGAAGTTCCGTGCCCACATGGCAACCGACAACCGCCGCCCGGCCTTCCTCAGCCCGCTGGCGCCGTGGTCCAACTATCTGTGCCTGGCCTTCATGGTCGGCATCCTGGCGGTCATGGCCCTGACGCCGGGCATGGGCGTGGCGGTACTGCTGATGCCGCTGTGGGTGGCCGTGTTGGGCGGTATCTATTGGCTGCAACGGCGGGCGGGGTAAGCCCCACGGCCGTAAGCGGCAGTGGGTCCAGCCGCCATTGCGGCGGCGGCCGTGCCGCCCCGCAGGGGCAAACGACGCCCGCAGGGCGGCCCGAGCTTTGCGAGGGTGGGCTTTGCCCACAAGCGGCCGGATGCGCCCGCCCGGCGAGGGGCAATACAACCGGCCAATTCATTGGCCGGTTGGTATTAAACGTTGCACGCCGCCAGATGGACCAGGAAATGGCCGATCAGGTGGTGGGCATCGGTGCCGAAGACTTCGCGGAACTGCTTTTCCTCGGCTTTGTCCATGTCGGTCAGCGGCGAGAACAGCGCCTGGAAGAAGGCGCAGAAATGGTGGTTGTTGAAGACGTGCGGCTCGTCATGATGGCCGCCGTGTTCGCGCACCACGAAGGCGCTCTGGCCCAGGCTGACGGTGCTGGGCGTGTACTGCATCAGCTTCATGAACCAGTCCTTGCGCACGTCCCAGCGCTTGAAGGACTCGGCGATGCGCACCAGGGTGCGCCACATCACCACCTTGCATTGGGGATCGTCGTAAAAGACGTCCCAACTGAAATCCTCGCCCATATCCTCGCGCAATTCCTGGACCCGCTTCATGCAGCGTTCGCCATAGACATCGGCGTCGTCGCCCAGCACCAGATGCAAGAAGGAAAAGATGTTGGGCAGAATGTCGCGGCTGAGGATGTCCTTGTGAAACAGCTCGCTCAGCGGATGCACCATCAGGCGGCCAAAGGCGTTCTGGCGGCGCTGTTCCAGCTTTTCCTCGTCCACCACTTCCATCAGTTCGCGATAGGCGCGGCGGTAGAAGTCGTCGAACTGGCCGGAAATCTTCAGCCCCTCGACGATGTCGTGCAGGATATCGCGGCTGAACGGCTTTCCGGGATAGGCGGTATCAGCCGCCTGCAACAACGCATCAAGGACGACGTTGGTCGTCCGGCGCAACAGCTTCGGTCCACGCGAGCCCATGACACGCCTCCCCGGATGCCGGATTTGTTTCCGGCATTCCTGCCCATCGCCTAATCATAGACGCAATACGCACCTCTTCCAATAGAGCGAGGCGGTTAAAATACTCACAATTTTAGCCGTATTACTGCCGCAGCCACGCCGCCATCAACGCCGAGACTGCGCCCGGCTGTTCCAACGGTGACAGATGACCACTTTTCTCAACCACCTCCAGATGGGCATTGGGAATCAGGTCGGCCATTTCCTCGGCCCGCTCCAACGGCGTCACGGAATCGTCGCTGCCCACCAGTACCAGCGTCGGACAGGCGACGCGCGTCAGGCCGGGACGGGCATCGGGACGGTGCATGATGGCGTTCTGCTGGCGGGCGAAGGCCTCGGCGCCGACGGCGCGAGCCATGTCCTTGGCGACGCCGCCCACCCGCTCCAGCGCCAGATGATCGGGATGCACCAGCAACGGCAGCATGGTCGGCATGATGCGGTCAAACCCGCCCGCGCGGGCCAGGGCCACCGCATCCTTGCGGCGCTGGCTCTGTTCCGGGGTGTCGGGCCGCGCCGTGGTATCCACCAGCGCCAGCCGCTCCACCCGCTCGGGCGCCCGGCGCAGGATTTCCAGGGCGACATAGCCGCCCATGGACAACCCGGCCAGGGCGAAACGCGGCGGTGCGGCGGCCAGCACCCGTTCGGCCATGGCGGCCAGGGAATCGTCCTGGGTCAGGTCGGCGACCAGACATCCGGCCAGGGGCGCCAGCGCCTCCACCTGCGCCGCCCACAGACGGTGGTCGTTGAGCAAGCCGGGCAGCAGCACCAGATCGCGGCTCATGGCAACACTCCTACTTGATGTGGGCGATCAGATCCTTGAACTCGGGCGTGCCCGCGACATGCAGCCATTCGAACACCGCGCTTTCGGTGGTCACCACGCCAATCCCGGCGGCGGCCATGCGGGCCAGGGCCGAGGCGTGGTTGGCGGCGACCCGCGACGAACAGGCGTCGCCCGCCACGAACACGTCGTATCCCGCCTGCTTGAAACCCAAAGCGGTTTGCAGCACGCAGACATGGGCCTCGATCCCGGCGATGACGATCTGATCGCGGCCCAGGCCGCGCACCCGGTCGGCGATGGCCGGTTCGGCGGCGCAGGAAAAATGCATCTTGCTCATGACCGCATCGTCGGGCACCAGCGCCCGCAATTCGCCCAGGGTGTGCCCCAAGCCTTTTGGGTATTGCTCGGACACCAGTACCGGCACCCCCAGTCGCGCCGCCGCCCGCAACAGCAAGCCGCAATTGCGGTAGACGGGGCGCGGCTCGGCCATGACGGGGCCCAGATTTTCCTGCACATCCACCAGCAGGAACAGCGAACGGGCGGCCTCGATCAGCATGGCGTATCCTCCCTTGTTGGTTGCCGCAAAGCCTAGCCCACGGCACGCGTTGCGCCAACCTTGGCGTTCCGACGTTGACACCGGCGCGTTAACCCCTATTATCCCGCCGCATATGACTCAATCCACCGACTCCAGCCGCCTGGACGGCTCGCCGAACCCCATGGACTTCGCTGATCTGGGCCTGAGCCCCGAGCTTCTCAAGGCCGTCGAGGAATCGGGCTACACCAAGCCCACTCCGATCCAAGAACAGGCCATCCCCGTCGTGCTGATGGGCCGGGACGTGCTGGGCTGCGCCCAGACCGGTACCGGCAAAACCGCCAGCTTCACCCTGCCGATGATCGAAATCCTGGCCGGTGGCCGGGCCAAGGCGCGCATGCCGCGTTCGCTGATCCTGGCTCCCACCCGCGAACTGGCCGCCCAGGTGGCCGAGAATTTCGACAAGTACGGCAAGTACCACAAGCTGGCCAAGGCGCTGATCATCGGCGGCGAATCCATGAGCGACCAGGTCGCCATCCTGGATCGCGGCGTCGATGTGCTGATCGCCACGCCCGGCCGCCTGCTGGACATGTTCGAACGTGGCCGCATCCTGCTGAACGACATCAAGGTCCTGGTGATCGATGAAGCCGACCGCATGCTGGACATGGGTTTCATTCCCGACGTCCAGCGCATCGTGTCGCTGCTGCCGAAGATCCGCCAGACCCTGTTCTTCTCGGCCACGCTCGGCCCGGAAATCCGCAGGCTGGCCGACGAATTCCTGATGAACCCCAAGGAAATCACCGTGGCGGCCGCGTCCTCGACGGCGACCACCATCGAACAGTTCCTGGCGGTGGTCGAGGATCTGGACAAGCGCGAAACCCTGCGCCACCTGATCCGCGTCGAGAACGTCAAGAACGCCTTCATCTTCTGCAACCGCAAGCGCGACGTGGACATCCTGTTCCGCTCGCTGAAGAAGCACCATTTCGACGTGGTGCAGATGCATGGCGACATGAACCAGCCCGCCCGCCTGGAGGCGCTGGGCAAGTTCAAGTCCGGCGAAGCCCGGTTGCTGGTCTGCTCGGACGTCGCCGCGCGCGGCATCGACATCAAGGCGGTCAGCCACGTCTTCAATTTCGACGTGCCGATCCATGCCGAGGATTACGTCCACCGCATCGGCCGCACCGGCCGCGCCGGTGAGACCGGGCGCTCCTACACCATCGCCACCCCGGACGACGGCAAGTTCGTGGCGTCCATCGAAAAGCTGATCGGCAACGAGATTCCGCGTCTGGAGATCGAGGGCGTGCCTGCCCTGGAACTGGACATGGAGCCGAAGCGCCGTGGCCGTGGCGGCAAGGACCGCAGCCGCGACAGCAAGGAAAAGACCGAGGAGCGCCGCCCGCCGCGCCGTGGCCGCCGCGACACCGCCGAGGCGCCCGCCGCCGAAGCGGAAGTGGCCGTCCCCGCCGCCGAAGCCACGCCCCAGCCGGAACGCGCCCCCCAGCCGGAGCGTGCCGAGCGCGTCCCGGAACGCGCCCCGGAACGCGAACGTCCGGCCCGCAGCCGCCGTGACCGTGACGAGGAACGCCCCCGCCGCGAGGACGACCGCCCCCGCCGGGACGACAACCGCCGCGACGACCGCCGTGACCGCCGCCGTGGCCGCGTCGACGAATTGGGCATCGGTGAGATGACCCATCGCGACGGCGTCATCGGCTTCGGCGATCACGTCCCCGACTTCATCCTGCGCGAGGTGCCCAAAATCGCCCCGCGTTCCGCCAAGGAAGAGGCCGATCACGAAGACGGCGAGGAGTAAGCGCCATGCAGACCATCTTCGTTCAGGTGAAGTGCGAACTGGGCCGCGCCTATCAGGTGGCGGACGAGGCGGTGGAGCTGGAGCAGGTCTCCGAGGTCCATTCCATCTCGGGCCAGTACGACCTGATGCTGAAATGCTATCTGGACGACGATCAGGACCTGGGGCAGTTCGTGGTGGACACCATCCAAACCCTGCCTGGCGTGAAGGACACCTTCACCATCATCGCCTTCAAGGCCTTCGGCTGAGACTGCGTGACGGAAAAACAGAAACGGCGGCCCCAAGGGCCGCCGTTTTTCGTTTTGGGAGAACTTTCCCTGAGAGTTTGTCCGATCTTAGGCCCAAGCATCTCTCTTTGACCGTCACCCTCGGGCTTGGCCCGAGGGTCCATGGATTGCCGGGTCAAGCCCGGCAATGACGACGAAAGGGAGGGGGCGTACAGCAAACTCAGACAAACTCTAATTCGCCACCCCGGCCAAAATCTTGGCAGCCAGGGCCGAGCCCAGGCCGTCGCGGCGGGCGGCGTGGGCGGCAAGGGCGGTGCGGACTTCGGTGAAGTCACGGGCGTGGGCCGACAGGCTCCATTGCGCCGTCTCGGCCAGCACCCCCGCCATGGCCCGCCTGGCCGCCGCCTCGTCGCGCGCCGCCACCGCCAGCAGCGGCTGCATCTGGCTTTCCGGCATCCAGCCATCCAGCAATCCGGCGATGCGACCCACATAGGCGCCGTCACCGGTGGCGAAGAATGCCGCCCACAGCATGTCCACATGCACCGGATGGGTCAGGGCGAATTCCTTGAAATCGGCACCCGCCGCATCCATGGACCCGGCGGCGGCCTCACCCACCAGCGCTTCCATCAGGCGCCGCCGTTCCGGGTGATGGGAATAGTTCAGCGCCTGCGCCACCATTTCGATCTTGACCGGATCACCGCCGCGCACCGCCTCGACCAAAGACGCGGCGGCCTGCGGCGCGCCGTCCAGCACCAGGGCCAGGAATACCGGCAAGGTCAGCACCGTCTGCGCCCGCCAGGTTTCGTCCACCGGCTCGGCGGCGAACGCCGCCACCATGCCCTGGGGATCGGGCGCCCGGAAATAGCCGACCACCACATTGTCCAACGCCTTGCCCGCTTGCTCGTCCATTTACACCCCCAACCAGCGCACCGACAGACCGGCGGCGCCCGCCAGCACCATCATACCCATGGACAGGGCGATGCGCCGCGCCATCAGCCCGCCGCACAGCCCCGAGACCAGCGCCACCTTGACGCCGGTATTGACGAAGGCGGCGATGGTGATCGCGGTCGCCGCCACGCCCAACGCCACCGATTTACCGCCCATCTGGGCCATGGACAAGGCCACCGCGTCCACGTCGGCCAGACCGGCCACCGCCGCCAGCAAATACAGGCCGGTGGACCCGGCCCAGCTTTGCAGCAGTTTCGACGCCACCATGACCAGGGCCAGCAGCGTGGCGAATTTGATCGCCATGCCCAACTCGAACGGATTGGACAATCCGGCGGCACCGGGCTTGCCGTCCTCGATGCGCGACCGCCACAGCATCCAGGTGGCGAACAGCCCGGCCACCGCCATGCAGCCCAGAGGCAGCGCCAATTGCTCGCCGATGCCGCGGTTGAGCAGGAAGACGATCAGCCACAGCCGCACGAACATGGTGGTGTTGGCCAGCGCCACCCCGGCGGCCAGCAGGGATTGCATGGAGGGGCTTTCCCGGCCCATGCGTGCGAACGACACGGTCAGCGCCGTGCTGGAGGCCAGACCGCCGAACACTCCGGTCAGCAGGCTGCCGATGCGCGGCCCGGCGATCTTGATGGCGAAATAGCCGGTGAAGGAAATGCCCGCCACCATCACCACCAGCAGCCACAGGTGATAGGGGTTCAACACCTGCTCGGGGCCATAGCCCTGATTGGGCAGCACCGGCAGCAACACCACGGAAATCAGCAACAGCTTGATGGCGGCGCGCAGTTCCAACTGCTCCAGCTTGCGCAGCCAGCCGTGCAGGGTGTCCTTGGCGCCCAGCAGCGCGGTGGCGACCACGCCGCCCGCCGCCGCCGCCGAGCCCTCGCCCAGCGCCACCATGGCGCCCAGGGCAAAGGCCACCACTTCCGCCACCTGGGTGGTGACGCCGACATTCTGCTCGCCGCTGCCCGCCCGCACCACATGGGCGCTGACCACGATGGCCACCAGGGCGACGAAACTGGCCGCCAGCACGAGCGGCCCGACCGCCTGCCCCAGCCAGCCGCACACCCCGCCCAGCAGGCCGATCAGCGCGAAGGTGCGGATACCGGCCAACGGTCCGCCATGGGTGGCATCGCGCGCCTGCCAGCCACGTTCCACGCCCATCAACAGGCCGATGGCCAGCGCCAGCCCCAACCGTTCGAACAGCTCGATATGCTCCATTCGGCATCCCCACAATGTCCTGGTGAGGATTCTGGCACGGACTCGTTGCTTTTGCACCTGTGCGCTAAAGACCATATTTTTTAAATGGGTATAGCCGGACCCCGTGCAATGCGGCATACTCGGCGCAACCAGCCATGGAGGACAAGCCGATGACAACCAAGGTTGCCCTGTTCCTGGCCCATTCCATCGCCCTGGAAGTCGAAGCGGGCGACCGCTACGAGGAACTGGCGGACGTGATGGAGGTGCACAACAACCCCGAAGTGGCCGATCTGTTCCGCCAGATGAGCGACTTCTCGCGCAAGCATGCCGCCTCGGTCCAGGAACGCGCCGAGCGGTTCCAGCCCCTGCCCCGCCTGAAAAGCTGGGAATACCGCTGGAACGCCCCCAATCCGCCCGAAGTCGGCGATTTCAGCGGCACCCATTACCTGATGACGCCGTTCCATGCTCTGCAATTCGCCCTGGCGAACGAACGACGCGGCTGGGAATTCTACAACAACAGCGCCGCCGATTCCGCCGATTCCGACGTCTCGACCCTGGCCCGTGAATTCGCCGAGGAAGAGGCCGAGCACGTCAAGGAACTGGAGGAATGGCTGGCCAAGGTGCCGCGCCCGACCGTGGATTGGTCCGAGGACCCCGACCCGGCGGCGGTGATCGATTAATACCGGTCACCCATTGAAATGATCCGTTCGGGCGACCGGCAAGCCCGAGCGGCGCTTGAGCCCACCGTCTCGGCATGAACTGAGCCAACGGATCAGTTCATTAGCCGGGCGGTATAACTATCCCGACGGAGGCCGGGCGGTTAGAATTGGTCTAACCGCCCTTTTCGCCGTCTGGAGGTTTTCCGGGTGCTGCCGTCGCTGACCATTCTTCTGGTGTGCCAGTTGGCGGGCGAAGTGATCGCCCGTCTGTTCAAACTGCCGATCCCCGGACCGGTGGTGGGCATGATGCTGTTGTTCGCGGGATTGGTGATCCGGCGCGGCATCCCCGAGAACCTGGAAAAAACCGGCACCACCCTGCTGTCCCACCTGTCGCTGCTGTTCATCCCGGCGGGTGTGGGAATCACCGTGCATCTGAAGCTGTTGGCCGATGAATGGCTGCCCATCGTGGTGGCGCTGATCGTCAGCACCGTAATCACCCTGGCGGTGACCGGTCTGGTCATGCAGGTCCTGGCGCGGGGGAAGAAGTCATGATGCCCGACGACCTGCAAGCCATCTGGGTCTATCTGGAGACCTCGCCGCTGCTGGGGCTGACCGCCACGCTGCTGGCCTATCAGGCGGCCCATTGGCTGTGGCGCAAGGGGCACATGACGCCACTGCTCAATCCGGTGCTGCTGTCGATCCTGATGATCGGTGGCTTCCTGATGGCGGCGGGCATCGACTACCGCACCTATTTCAACGGCGCGCAATTCGTCCATTTCCTGCTGGGACCGGCCACCGTCGCCCTGGCGATTCCGCTGTACCGCCAGATCAGATTGTTGCTGCGCTCGCTGACCGCCGTGGTGGTCGGCCTGCTGGTCGGCGCCACCACCGCCGCCGCCTCGGCCATGGGGCTGGCCTGGGCGCTGGGGGCGTCGGAACGCACCATCCTGTCGCTGGGGCCGAAATCGGCCACCGCCCCCATCGCCATGGCGGTGTCGGAAAGCATCGGCGGCCTGCCGTCGCTGTCGGCGGTGATGGCCATCCTGACCGGCATCACCGGTTCGGTGGTGGCGGTGTGGGTGCTGGATGCGGTCAGGGTGCGCAACGAGGCAGCGCGCGGCCTCGCCATCGGCACCGCCTCGCACGGCATCGGCACGGCGCGGGCCATTCAGTTGGGCGAAGTGACCGGCGCCTTCTCCGGCCTCGCCATGGGCCTGACCGCCATCACCACCACGTTGCTGGTGCCGCTGCTGGTCGGGCTGATGTTCCGGTGAACTGACAGGATATCACTCGGGGGCTTTTGCCCCCGATCCCCCAATCGGGAGGCTGCGCCTCCGGGCGGGCACGGGCGGCAGCCCGACCGCGAAGCGGTATGTTACAGCCCGGCCACCGCCCTGATCTTGGCGACGTTCCAGCCCTTGGCCGCTTCGGCCAGGATGTCACCGTTGCTCAGATTGTCGCCTTCGATGGCCAACAGGGCGCGGTTGCCCAGGATGATGGTGATCTCGCCCGCCTGATTGGCGGAATCGAAGCGCAGCAGCGCGTCCTCGGCCCCGACCTTGATGCGCTTCAGATTGGATTGCGGCACGGTGGCGGCGAATTGCGCGGCGGCGCTGTCCACCGCCGGGCTGTCCAGGAACAGGGTGGCGTTCAGCGACGCCTCGCCCTTGGCATAGGCACGGGTGACGGCCAAACCGCCGCCCACCTGTCCCAATCCCTGCACCTCGGCCGGGTCGGCCTGCCATCCGGCGGGGGCGCCGGGCATGGTTTCCACCAGCGCTTTGCCCAGGCGGTCATGGACGTCGGACAGCGCCGCCTCCAGCGCCTTGGCGGTGCGGGCCAGGTCATTCTTCTGATAGGCGGCGCGGGCGGCATCAATCTGACCGGGCACCTGATCGGCCGCCCAGGCGGCACCAGCCGCCAGTATCATCGTCACCGCACCCACGCCCAACTTGGCCGACCAGTTCATCACGCACCCTCTTGCGTCGAAACCCTGGGGCGACCTTAACAACGGTCTGGGCATGCGGCAAGGGTGCGCGGCGGCGGGGGCTTTGCTAGGCTGTTCCGGCAGCGAAGGGGGATTTCGGTGAACTGGGTGTTCTTCCTGTTGGTGGCGTCGGCGGTGGGGCTGGCGGCGTGGAACGAGTTGCGCCACGGCGGCGGCGCCATGGCCGCCTTGGCCGAGGCCACGTTGAAGGCGGCGGAAGGCGCGGTCCCGCTGGCATTCGGGCTGGTGGGCGTGATGGCGCTGTTCCTAGGCCTGATGCGGGTGGCCGAGGCCGCCGGGCTGGTGCGCGGGCTGGCCCGCCTGCTGGCGCCGCTGCTGACCCGATTGTTTCCCGAGGTGCCGTCCGGCCATCCCGCCATGGGCGCCATGGTGATGAACGTCGCCGCCAACATCCTGGGCCTGGGCAACGCCGCGACGCCGTTCGGCATCCGCGCCATGGAGCACCTGGAAAGCCTGAACGCCGACAAGGGCCGCGCCAGCAACGCCCAGGTGCTGTTCCTGGCCATCAACACGGCGGGCATCACCATCCTGCCCACGTCGGTCATCGCCCTGCGCGCCGGGTTGGGCGCCGCCGATCCGGCGGCGGTGGTGGCGCCGACTCTGGCGGCGACACTGTTTTCCACCATCATCGCCATCGCCGCCGCCCGGCTGTTGCAACGCCTGTCGCCCGCGCCACCCTCCCTGGTCACGGACATCGAGGACGCCGAGGCGGTCGCCCCCGCTCCCGTCTGGGCCTGCTGGCTGGCCGGATTGTCGGTGCTGGCCTTCATCCCGGTGATGGCGCTGTGGGGCACGTCGCTGGGGCCGTGGATCGTGCCGGGGCTGATGGTCGGCCTGTTGGGCGCCGGTCTGGCGCGGCGGGTCGCGGTCTACGAAGTGTTCGTCGAAGGTGCGCGCGAAGGCTTCACCGTCGCCGTGCGCATCATTCCCTATCTGGTCGCCATCCTGGCGGCAGTCGCCATGTTCCGCGCCTCGGGCGCCATGGAGGCTGTGCTGGCGCCGCTGGGCCGTCTGCTGGCGCCATTGGGCGTCCCCGCCGAGGCGCTGGCCCTGGCGGGCATGCGCTCGCTGTCGGGATCGGGGTCGTTCGCCCTGTTGGCGTCCTATCTGCGCGATCCGGCCATCGGCGTGGATTCGGCGGCGGGCATTTTGCTGGGTACCATCTACGGGTCCAGCGAAACCACCTTCTACGTCATCGCCGTCTATTTCGGCGCTGTGGGCATCCGCCGCATCCGCCACGCTTTGGCCGCCGGGCTGATCGCCGACCTGGCCGGACTGATCGCCGCCATCGTCATCTGCGCGTGGCTTTACCCGGTCCGATAGAGGGGGTATACCGGCGCCATGAATTGGGAATCCCTCACCGCCCTGTTGCAGGTCGTCGCCATCGATGTGGCGCTGGCTGGCGACAACGCCATCGTCGTCGGCATGGCCGCCGCCGGACTGCCCGCCCTGTACCGCAGGCGGGCGATTCTGATCGGCATCGCCGCCGCCGCCGTCCTGCGCATCGCCTTCGCCAGCTTCACCATGCAGCTGTTGGAAATCGTCGGCCTGCTGCTGGCGGGCGGCCTGCTGCTGCTGTGGGTGGCGTGGAAGCTGTGGCGCGAGCTGTCCTGCGGCGGCGCGGATCAGGAACAGGCCGCCGAGGAGGCCGCCGGACGCTGCGGCGACAAGACTTTCGGACAAGCGGTGTGGCAGATCGTGGTCGCCGACGTGTCCATGTCCATGGACAACGTGCTGGCCGTGGCCGGTGCATCCCGCGACCATCAATGGGTGTTGGTGATTGGTCTGGCGCTGTCGGTGGCCCTGATGGGGCTGGCCGCCAATCTGGTGGCCCGCCTGCTGCACAAGCACCGCTGGATCGCCTATGCCGGTCTGCTGATCATCCTGTACGTGGCGGTGCGCATGATCTGGGACGGTGCCCACGAGGTCATGGCCTACGCCGCCACGCCGTCCTGATCAGCCCGCCCGCGCCACCGGCGCCTTGAAGGCGGTGGCCTCGGCCCGCACGTATTCGCGCATGCTGGCCTCGGCATCGCCGCGGTTGCCGTCGGCGATGGCCGTCGCCAGACGGCCGCCCAGCACCCGGCGCAATTCCGGCGCCATGCCTGCCCGTTCGGCCTGCACCCGGCCCCAGACGGGTTGCCACAGGGTTTCCACCAGCCCGACCAGGACCGCGTTGCCGCAACCGCGATGCAAAGCGCCCAGCCAGTCGCCGTCCTCGGCCACCAGCCGCAGCAATTCCGCGCGCTGTTCGGCGTTCATGCGTTCCGTAGCCAAGCAGGCGCACACCGCTTCCATCTCGGCCAGGGTTTCGAACAAAGCCTGCCCGACGCCCTCACCCACCACGGCGCCGCGATGGGGGCGGTTTTCCACCAGCCCCAACGTCGCCAACTGACGGACAGCCTCGCGCAGCGGAGTGCGCGACACCCCCATGCGGCTGGATTGCACCACCTCGTCCAGGCGGGTTCCAGGACGGAATTCACCGGCCACGATTTCGGCGGCAAGTTGCAGACGGACCCGTTCGGCCCGCGTCATCGGCGATCTGGTGGAGAGAGAGCCCCTGTGCGGCATTCTGAACCTGTGAGCCTGTTCCAATGCGAAACTTGAGGGCATTCTTACCATACATGTTCTCCAAAGAGTAGCGCGTTTCCGCACAATTCCGGCTAGCCCCCATACAACTTTCAATATTACACACCCTCTAATTGCACGTTCTGCACAGGTATAGATTCCCTGTGCGCAAAGGGTGGGGCTAGGCACGGTCATGGCGATCAGTGTATAAGGAACGTCGAGTGGGGCTCTTTGGGGGTGTCCAAGACTCACGGATTGGATTTGGGGGTGCAATCTTGACGTTTCGGTCAATGCGTCTTTCGGCACTGGCGACATGTGCTGCCGCCTTGGTGACCGCCTGGGCTGGAACAGCCATGGGCCAGTCTCTGGTCGATGAATTGCAGGGGTTGGTTGAAACCCATCCCTTGATCCAGGCTGGACAAAAAGACACCCAAGGGGCCGACGAGGCCATCCGCGCGGCCCGCTCCGGCTTTCTGCCCACGGTCAAGCTGACCGGCGACACCGGCCCGGAATACGTGGACAGCCCGACCCGCCGCCAGACCGAAGGGCGGCGTTTCTACAAGGGGCGCGAGACCACCGGTCTGGTGGTGACCCAGCGCCTGTATGACGGCAACGCCACCGATTCCCAGGTGGAGGCGGCCAAGATCAGCCGCCAGATTTCCGATTCCGACCTGCGCGCCACCCGCCAGAACGCCATGCTGGAGGGCGCCCAGGCCTATATCGACGTGCTGCGCCAGACCCGGCTGATCCAACTGGGCCGCGACAACGAACGCAAGATCCAGGAACAGCTGAACCTGGAAGACGAGCGCGTGCAGAAGGGCTCGGGCATGGCGTCCGACGTGCTGGCCGCCAAGCAGCGCCTGCAGGTTTCCAAGGAACGTCGCGTCAAGTTCGAGGGCGATTTCGAAGCCGCCGTCGCCAAGTACACCCAGGTGTTCGGCCACGCCCCCGACGTGGCCCGCCTTACCGATCCGCCGCTGCCGCAGGCACTGATCCCGCCGCAATTGGAAGAGGCGGTGCGCACCGCCCAGACCGACAACCCCATCCTGCAAAGCGCCGCCAAGACCATCGACCTGACGGCCGAGCGGCAGCGCACCGCCGAATCGGGCTATTACCCCAATGTCGATCTGATCGGCCGCGCCGATTACGAGAACGACAAGAACGCCACCATCGGCGTGCGCCGCGACTGGTCGCTGCTGCTGACGGCGACGTGGGAATTGTTCTCTGGCTTCAAGACCGACGCCCAGGTGGCGCAGGCGTCCTACAGCCACGCCGCGTCCAAGGACAAGCATTTCAACAACAGCCGCAAGATCACCGAAACGGTGAAGATCTCCTGGCACCGCCTGAAGACCGCGCGCGAGCGCATGGGGCTGCTGGAAAACGCCGCCGTGCTGGCCGAGGAAGTGTGGGCGGCGCAGAAGAAGCGCCACGAGGCGGGCAAGGCCACCGTTCAGGACGTGCTGGACGAGGAAACCCGCATCAACGACGCCCGCATCAACTTCACCATGGCCTATTACGACATGATCCAGTACTCGTACGAGTTGCTGGGGGCCATGGGCCGTCTGGAAATGGACGACATCCGCAGCGTGCCCTCCACCCCGCCCAAGACCGGCATGGCCCCGGAATCGGTCAGCCCGCCGCGCCCGGCGGCTCCGGCTCCCGCCGCCGCGTCTCTGACGGTGGAACCGCCGCCACCGGTTCCGGCCCAGGTCGATCCCTATATTCCCGTCTCCGCCGCCGCGTTCGGCGACGATCTGCCCGACGGATCGCCCGCCGCGCTGCGGGCCCGCCGCGGCGCCAACTGACCATGAAAAAGGGCGGTCCCTCGGGACCGCCCTTTCTTCTTTCCGGCCGTTGTTACCGCGTCAGCAACAGCGCCAGCATCACCCCGCCGAACACGATGCGGTAATAGGCGAACGGCGCGAAGCCGTGACGGCTGATGAAGGCGATGGCGGCGCGCACCACCAGCAGCGCGGCGACAAAGGCGGCGACGAAGCCCACCGCGATCAGCGCCATGTTGTCGAAGGACAGCTGCGCCCAGTCCTTGTACATCTTGAACGCCGTGGCGGCGACCATGGTCGGAATCGCCAGGAAGAACGAGAACTCTGCCGCCGCCTTACGGTCCACGCCCAGCAGCAGCGAACCCATGATGGTGGCGCCCGAGCGCGACACGCCCGGCACCATGGCCATGCACTGGAACAGGCCGACCTTGATTGCGGTGGGAATGGGCATGGCTTCGACGCTGTGCACCTTGGGCTGCTTGACCAAGCGCTCGATGATCAGGATGGCGAAGCCGCCGACGATCAGCGCCACCGCCACCACCACCGGCGAATCCAGCAGGGCGCGGATGGCCTTGTACGCCACGGCGCCGATGACCATGGCGGGCAGGAAGCCGATCAGGATGTTGCGCACGAAGGCCCGTGCCTGCGGGTCGCTGCCCAGACCGGCGACTGCGCCGAACAGGCGCTGCCAATAGACCACGCATACCGCCAGGATGGCGCCCAACTGGATGACGATCTCGAAGGTCTTGCCGGGCGGCCCCTCGAAACCGAGCATGTCGCCCAGCAGGATCAGGTGGCCGGTGGACGACACCGGCAGGAACTCGGTCAGGCCCTCGACCACGCCGAGCAGCAGAGCTTCCAGAAACAATTCCATGAGGTAACCCTTGGGGGGATTGGGATGCGGCGCGGATCATGCGCCCGGTCGATGTGCCGCGCAACCGGGGAAACCGCCTCTTGCCGCCTTGCCCCCGCTTCCGCTACACCACTCCCAGGGGAGGACCCAACGCCATGACCAGCCAGGACCACAGCCGCTTCGACGCCGAGATCTGGTATCCGGCCAGATGCTCGCCCTATGAGGCGTTCCTGGAAATCGGCACCGGAGCCGACGACTTTTCCGCCTATCTGGAGGGGCGCAAGGTCACCCGCCACCGCCGCCTGGGTCCCGACGCCGATCTGTGGGCGGCGCTGGAGGATGGCGATTTCGGCCAGTTCGACCGCGTCATGCTGCTGGATACCCTGGACCCGCTGCCGGTCGATGATGCCGCCCGCCTGCTGGCCGCCCTGCGCCCGCGCCTGAACGAGGGCGCGCTGGTGGTGGTGCGGGTGCTGAACGCCGCTTCGCCGTGGTCACGCGGCGGTCAATACGCCGATCTGGCCCGGCGCGCCGCTTATACACCGTCCTCCCTGGCGCAATTGGCCGAACTGGCTGGCTTTGGGCTGGAGGCCCATTGGCCGCGCCAGAGCCCCTGCCCGCGCCGCCGTTTCACCGATGCCCTGCTCCATCGCCTGCTGACCTGGACGCTGGCCGATCCGCCGCCGCTGTGGAGTACCCACTTCTACGGAATTCTGACCCCACGATGATGTCCCGTCCCGCCGTCCGCTCCCTGGCCCTGTGGCTGCTGCCGCTGGCCTTCACCGCATTGCTGTTCGCCATGCGGGCGTCCAGCCTGCCGTTCTGGCAGAGCTTCAACCTGGACCCCGATTATTATTACCTGCTGAACGGCCTGCGCATCATCGAGGGCCTGGCGCCCACCGACATCTCGCATCCCGGCACGCCGGTGCAGGTGCTGATCGCCGCGGTGATCAAGGCGCTGCACCCCACCCTGTCCACCGACGCCACCATCGACGCGGTCCTGCGCGATGCCGAGGGCACGCTGGTGGCCGTCACCACGGTGATCTATGTGCTGGTCGGGCTGTCGCTGTGGTGGATGGGCCGCGCGGTGCTGGGCGCCACCGGGGCGCTGATTCCGGCCTTGCTGGCGCAGACGGCGCCGCTGCTGTCGCGCATCATCCCGAAATTCGGCCTGCACCCCAAGCCCGAGCCGTTCCTGATCATCGCCGTCGCCCTGTTGATCGCCGCGCTGATGCCGCTGATCAAGACCCGTGACGACGGACGCTGGGACCGCGCCGCCGCCCTGGCCGGTATCGCCATGGCGTTGGGGGTGGCGTGCAAGGTGCATTTCGCCGTGCTGGGCGTGGTGCCGCTGCTGTTGCTGGATCGCCGCCGTTTCCTGATCTATGTGGGGGTGGGCGCCGCCACCCTGGTGGTGTTCGTCGCCCCGGCGATCCCGTCCTGGAACATCTGGACCGGCTGGATCAGCCGCATGGTGCTGCATTCCGGCGCCTATGGCGAAGGCGCGGCGACCATCGTCGATACCGCCCGCTATCCCCGCGCGGTGCTGAAGCTGTTCTCGTCCAAGCTGATCTTCTCGGCAACGATCCTGGCCGGACTGGTCCTGCTGGTCGCCTATTTCCGCCTGCGCCGCCGCGACCTGATGCAGCGCGACCGTTTCGCCCGGCTTCTGCTGGGCATGATCGCCGCCCAGGTGCTGGTGGTGCTGTCGGTGGCCAAGCAGCCCGCCGCCCATTATCTGGTGCCCGCCTTGATGCTGACCGGCCCGTCGCTGACTGCCTTGTGGAGCCTGAGCCGTCCGCTGGCGCCCCGCCGCCACCGGCATGTCTGGGGCGGCGTACTGGCGGTGCTGTTGGTGGTGCAGGCGCCGCAGATGATCAAGCAGAACGCCGAGCTGCGCGGCTGGACCCGCGAGCAGATGGCTGTCGATCTGGGCGCCCGCTTCCCCGGCTGCGCCAAGGTGTATTTCGACGCCGCCTCGGCCCAATCCTACGCCTTCCAGCGCGGCGACATGAACGCCCTGGCGCGCTATTCGCCCAAGCTGGTGCCGCTGTTCCCCACCGACGAATACACCTGGTTCACCAACGACCATACCTATTGGCAGAACGGCCTGATGCAATGGCTGCGTCCCGAGACGCTGGAGGGCATCCTGGCCCGTCACGGCTGCGCGGTGTTCCGCGGCAACCAGCCGTGGACGGTGGAACCCCGCGCCCAGAAGATCAGCCCTGGCTTCCGTATGGACGACCGCTGCGAAACCGGCGAGGAAACACTGTTCACCAAGGGCGTGCGTTGCGACGGCTCACGGGTCGAAACGGCGCGCTGACCATTCGCACTTGCAAAATGGCGGGAAGCGGCTAGCCTTTTCGCAACCGTTCAAGGCCGCACCCAGGGGGAACCATGCCGGCGAAGATCGTCACCATCGCCCAACAGAAGGGCGGCGCGGGCAAGACCACCATGGCCGCCCAACTTGCCGTCACCTATGCCCGCGCGGGCAAGCGGGTGGGACTGATCGACATCGACCCCCAGGGATCGCTGGCGATGTGGTACGAGGTACGCAAGGCATTGGTTGACGCCGATGGCGGCGGCATCACCTTCATGCAGGCTTCGGGCTGGCGCCTGTCCACCGAACTGGACCGCATGAAACGCGATGTGGACCTGATCCTGGTGGACAGCCCGCCCCATGCCGAGACCGACGTCCGCATCGCCGTGCGCGCCGCCGACCTGATCATGGTGCCCATGCAGCCGTCCCCCATGGATTTGTGGGCAACGCAACCCACATTGGATATGGCGAAGAAGGAAAAGTCGGTGGCGCTGGTGGTGTTCAACCGCACGCCGCCCAAGGGAAAGCTGGTGGATGCGGTGCGCCGCAAGATCGTCGAGGCCGACATGCCGGTGGCCGGGACCGTTTTGGGCAACCGCGTCGCCTTCGCCGCCAGCATGATGGAAGGCAAGGGCGTGGCCGAAAGCAATCCGCGCCACACCGCCACCAAGGAAATCAAGGCGCTTGCCGACGAAATCGCGGGCAAGCTGGGACTATAAAAGGAACGACATGGATTATACCTTCGCCGCCACCATCGGTTTGCACACCCTGGCCGCCGTCATCTGGGTGGGCGGCATGTTCTTCGCCCATATGGTGCTGCGTCCCTCGGTGACCGAGATGACGCCGTCGCTGCGGCTGGCCCTGTGGCGCCGCGTGCTGCCGCGCTTCTTCGGCTGGGTCGCGGTGTCCATCGCCGTGCTGCTGATCACCGGCTATGGCGTGCTGCTGACCGGCTATCGCGGCGGCATCACCGGCGGCAATCTGCACATCGACATCATGCAGATCGTCGGCGCGGTGATGATCCTGCTGTTCCTGTACATGCTGACCATCCCGTTCACCCTGTTCCGCCGGGCGCTGGACATCAACGATCTGGGCGCCGCCGCCGTGCAGCAGGGCCGCATGCGCGCCATCGTGCTGATCAACCTGCTCCTGGGTCTGGCCACCACCTTCATCGGTGCCGCCGGGACCTTCGTCGGCTATTGATCCAAACCGCCGACCGGGCGTATAAGCATCCCCGGTCGGCAGTTCACCCAGGCGTCGCCGCCCCGCAAGGGGAGCTAAACCTGCCGCTTATCCAGATTTCCCAGACCCGACACCTTGTCCCGTGCCGCGTCGGAAGTCGGCGACCACCGACAATCCATCACAGGATTCCCGGCACGTCCCGAGGATAAGCCATGTCGCGTACCCAACTTCCCTATCACGCCGGGGACATCTCGGCCCTGGCCCGCGCCCTCAAGGGCGAATTGGCCCGCCTTGACCATCAGCCCGGCCATCTGGAATTGCTGAACATGCTGGCGCGTGGCGCCGGATGGCGCAATTTCCAGCATTTCCGCGCCCAGGATTCCGCCCGCGCCGCCCTGGAGCGCCCGGCAGAACCACAGCCGCAACCCGATTACGTCCGCGTCCGCCGCACCGCCCGTCATTTCGACGGCCACGGGCGGATGGTGCGCTGGCCGGGCAAGCATACCGAGCGGCAATTGTGCCTGTGGGTGCTGTGGTCGCGCCTGCCCGCCCGCCAGACCATGACGGAAAAGCAGGTCAACGAAGCCCTGGCCGCCCAACACCTGTTCGGCGACCATGCCCTGCTGCGCCGTGAACTGGTGGATGGCGGCTGGCTGCACCGCACCCGTGACGGTTCCGCCTATGGCCGCCTGGAACGTCGCCCCACCGCCGACGCGGCGGCGTTGATCGCCACCTTGCCATAGGGCGGGCGGCGCGGTACTCCTGGTCTCCCGCCCTGCGTACGGAGACCAGGATGACCGCCCCCCGTTTCACCGACGACGACGTGCAGATCGTCGCCAAGACGCGCGAATTCCAGGGCTATTTCGCCATCGACCGCTGGCGCGTCCGCCACCGCACCTTCGCGGGCGGCTGGACCGGCGACATCGTGCGCGAGGTGTTCGAGCGCGGCCACGCCGTAGTGGTCATCCTGTACGACCCGGAACAGGACTCCATCGCCCTGATCGAACAGTTCCGCGTCGGCGCCCTGGCCGCCGGGCAATATCCCTGGCTGATCGAGTGCGTGGCAGGCATCATCGATCCCGGCGAAACGCCGGAACAGGTCGCCCTGCGCGAGGCCGAGGAAGAAGCCGGCGCCAAACCCGACCACATCGAGCATATCGGCAAGTTCATCGTCACCCCCGGCGGTTCCAGCGAGACGGTGGAACTGTTCGTCGCCCAGGTGGATTGCAGCCGCATCGAGGGTCTGCACGGTCTGGCGCACGAGGGCGAAGACATCCGCGTCTTCACCCTGCCGGTGACCGAGGCCTATGACATGGTCAAGGATGGCCGCATCGCCAATTCCATGGCGGTGGTGGCGGTGCAATGGCTGATGCTGGAACGCGCGGCATTGCGGGCGCGCTGGCGGGGCTGAGTTCCCATCGCAGAACCCTTGGGACTAAGTGTATTTCGTCATGGCCGGGCTTGACCCGGCCATCCACGGCTACGCCAGCCGCTCGTACAGATCGTCCCAGTTTGGGTTGTCGGTCAGGATCAGCTTGACCTTCCACGCCCTCGGCCAATGTTTGAGGTTTTTCTCCCGCTGAATGGCGGTGCGGATATCCTCGTATCGTTCGGCATAGACCAACCGTTTCAGGCCGTACAGCTTGGTAAAGCCATCGGCAATGCCTTCCCGGTGCTCCCAGGCTCGACGCGCCAGATCGCTGGTCACACCGACATACAGCGTGCCATTCGGTCGGTTCGTCATGATGTAGACCCAGCCGCCTTGCATACATCGCATGATGCGGCCAGCCTTGGATGTTCGCAACCAGCAGCGTGGATGGCCGGGTCAAGCCCGGCCATGACGGAAAATATGACCGTAAACGCCCTCCTCACCACCGGAAGGAGGCCTTTTCCATATCCATATTGTACATTTCAATCCGCTTGATTAAAGCAAAGAACATCATATATGGTTTGTGAAACTGTAATTTATCTGGAAAGAACACATCCATGACCGACGTCCGCGACGGCTTCCTCGACACCATCGGCCGCACCCCGTTGATCAAGCTGCATGGTCCGTCCGAGGCCACCGGCTGCACCATCCTGGGCAAGGCGGAATTCCTGAACCCCGGCGGGTCGGTCAAGGATCGTGCGGCGCTGGCCATCATCCGCGACGCCGAGCAGAAGGGCCTGTTGAAGCCGGGCGGCGTCATCGTCGAGGGTACGGCGGGCAATACCGGCATCGGCCTGACCCTGGTCGCCAACGCCCTGGGCTATCGCACCGTCATCGTCATGCCCGAGACCCAGAGCCAGGAAAAGAAGGACATGCTGCGGCTAATCGGCGCCGATCTGCGTCTGGTCCCGGCGGTACCCTATTCCAACCCCGGCAATTACGTGCGCTATTCCGAGATCCTGGCGGGCGAACTGGCGAAGACCGAACCCAACGGCGTGCTGTGGGCCAACCAGTTCGACAACGTCGCCAACCGCCTGGGCCATTACCACACCACCGGCCAGGAAATCTGGAACCAGACCGGCGGCAAGGTGGATGCCTTCACCTGCGCGGTCGGCACCGGCGGCACCCTGGCGGGCACCGGCATGGCGCTGAAGGAGCACAACAAGAACATCCAGATCGTGCTGGCCGACCCGCTGGGCTCGGCGCTGTACAATTATTATGCCCATGGCGAGCTGAAGGCCGAGGGAACCTCGATCACCGAAGGCATCGGCCAGGGCCGCATCACCAAGAATCTGGTGGGCGCCCCCATCGACGATCAGGTGCAGGTCACCGATCCCGAGGCCCTGGGCATCATCTTCGATCTCGTGCAGCAGGAAGGTTTGGTGTTGGGCGGCTCGTCCGGCGTCAACATCGTCGCCGCCATGAAGGTGGCGCGCAAGCTGGGACCGGGCCATACCGTGGTGACAGTGTTGTGCGATTATGGTACGCGCTATCAGAGCAAGCTGTTCAACCCGGCCTTTCTGAAGGAACGCGACCTGCCCGTTCCGCAATGGCTGGTGTGAGGAGGCTTGCGCCCCACCTGATCCGAGGGACGCATGACCTACACCAACCCCGACGCCCTGGTTTCCACCGAGTGGCTGGCGGCGCATCTTTCGGCGCCTGACGTCCGCGTGGTGGATGCCAGCTGGCACATGCCCGCCAGCGGCCGCAAGGGCCGCGAGGAATACGATGCCCGGCACATTCCGGGCGCCGTGTTCTTCGACGTGGACGACATCGCCGACACCAGCGTCGATCTGCCGCACATGCTGCCCGCGCCCGAGAAGTTCGCCTCCAAGGTGCGCAAGCTGGGCCTGGGCAACGGCCACAAGATCGTGGTCTACGATACCGACGGCCTGGGCGCTGCGCGGGCGTGGTGGATGTTCCGGGTGTTCGGCCACCGCGACGTGGCGGTGCTGGACGGCGGCCTGACCAAGTGGATGGCCGAGGGCCGCGCGCTGGAAGACTTGCCGCCCATGCCGCGCGACCGCCACTTCCTGCCGCACGTCAACGCCACCCTGGTGCGCGATTTCACCCATATGCGCGCCAACGTGGACAGCGGCGCCGAGCAGGTGGTGGACGCCCGCTCGGCCGGGCGTTTCGCCGCCACCGCCCCGGAACCGCGCCCCATGATGCATGTGGGCCATATGCCGGGCGCCCTGAACGTGCCGTTCAACGAATTGGTGGATGCCGAAACCAAGACCATGAAGCCGGCGGACGCGCTGCGCGCCCGCTTCACCGCCGCCGGTCTGGATTTCAGCCGCCCGGCGGTGGCGTCGTGCGGGTCGGGCATGACCGCCTGCACCCTGGCCCTGGCGCTGTATCTGCTGGGCAAGACCGACGTGGCCGTCTATGACGGTTCGTGGACCGAATGGGGCAACCACCCCGACGCCGTGGCGGTTTCCGGCTGAATCTCCTTGGCAGCGGGCGTTGGGCGGTGCCACCATCGGCACCGCCTTATCGCCCGCATGCCAGGGATTCCATGACCAAAGACACTCTTCTCGTCCATACCGGCCGCCACCCCGAACGCCAGCACGGCGCTGTGAACCCGCCGGTCTATCGCGCCTCGACCATCCTGCACCCCTCGGTCGCCGCCATGGAAAGCAGCGGCAAGAAGCCGTTCGAGGGCGTGCGCTACGGCCGTTTCGGCACCCCCACCACCTTCGCCTTCGAGGAAGCCATCGCGGCAGTCGAGGGCGGCGCGCGGGCCATCGCCATGCCGTCCGGCCTGTCGGCCATCACCGCCACGCTGATGGCGCTGCTGAAATCCGGCGACCATCTGCTGATGGTGGACACCGCCTATTTCCCCACCCGCAAATTCTGCGACAGCGTGCTGGCCGGGCTGGGCATCGAGACCACCTATTACGATCCCTGCATCGGCGCGGGCATCAAGGATGTGCTGCGGCCCAACACCCGGCTGGTCTTCACCGAATCGCCGGGCTCGCTGACCTTCGAGGTCCAGGACATCCCGGCCATCGCCGCCCAGGCCCACGCGGCGGGTGCGCTGGTGGCCATGGACAACACCTGGGGCATCCTGACCTTCCAGCCGTTCAAGCACGGCGTGGATGTGTCCATCCAGGCCTGCACCAAATACGTGGTCGGCCATGCCGACGCCATGCTGGGATCGATCACCGTCGCCGACGAGGATCTGTGGCTGCGGATCAAGACCTCGGTCGCCGCCTTCGGCCATTCCCCCGGCACCGAGGAAATGTATCTGGGTCTGCGCGGCCTGCGCACCCTGGGCATCCGCCTGCGCCAGCACGCGGAAACCGCCCTGCGCCTGACCTCGTGGCTGCGCAAGCGCCCGGAAGTGGCGCAAGTGCTGTACCCGCCGCTGCCCGGCGACGCCCATCACCAGCTGTGGTTGCGCGATTTCGATGGCGGAAGCGGGCTGTTCGGCGTCATCCTGAAGCCCGCCGCCAAGGCGGCGGTGGATGCCATGCTGGACGGCTACAAGCATTTCAACCTGGGTTTCTCGTGGGGCGGCTTCGAAAGCCTGGTGATCCCCACCAGCGGCCATTCCATCATCCGCACCGCCACCAAATGGGACCCGCCAGGTCCGAGCCTGCGTTTCCACGCCGGTCTGGAGGATTCCGACGATCTGATCACCGATCTGGAGGCCGGGTTCGAGCGGCTGCGGGCGGCGGGCTGATGCGGCGCCGGTTGCGGGCGGCGGCCGTGGTGGCCGCCGCCCTCTGCCCCCTGCCCGCCTTGGCCCATCCCCATGTGCTGATAGACTCGCACATCGTGGTGCAGTTCGAGGCGGGCAAGATCATCGCCCTGCAAATGGGCTGGAAGTTCGACGCGGTCTATTCCGGGTCGCTGTTGCAGGATTTCGACAAGAACAAGGACGGCAAGCTGTCGGCCCAGGAACTGGCGGCCATGGAAAAGGACTCGTTCCAGGACACCGCCCAATACAGCTATTTCACCTATGCCCAGGTGGACCGTAAGCCGGTGGCGTGGCCCAAGGCCGAGGGCTTCCAGGTGATCGCGCAGAAAGACGGGCTGATCTACGCCTTCCGCCTGCGCCTGCCGGAACCGGTGGACCCGCGCAAACAGGATTTCCGCCTGTCCACCTATGAAGAGACCTATTACATCGACATCGATTTCCCCAACGACAGCGCCGTCCGGCTGATCGGCGACGGCGCCGAGGGCTGCCGTGCCACGATGTCGCCCGATTTGGAAAACACATTGCTGGGCGGTGTGGTCACCCCGAAGAAAGTGGAAATCGCATGCGCGCCCTGATCATCCTGGCCGCTGCCCTGGCGGTGCTGATGCCCGAGCTGGCCCAGGCCGGTCTGCTGCCGCCGCCGCAGCCGCTCCCCGGCACCGACCTGCCCGAGCCGCTACGTTCGCTGGCCGCCTGGGGCTTCGCCCTACAACGGGAACTGAACGGCGATATCCGTGCCCAATTGGCGGTGCTGAAGGACCAGGGCGGTCTGCGTCCGGCGTTGGGGGTGATCGCCGCCGCCTTCCTGTACGGCGTCTTCCACGCCATCGGTCCCGGCCACGGCAAGGTGGTGATCGGCTCGTGGCTGGTCAGCCGCCGCGCCCGCGTTACCTGGGGCCTGAGTGCCTGCTTCCTGTCGGCGGGGGTGCAGGCGGTGACCGCCATCGTCGTCGTGCTGGTGCTGTCGGGACTGGCGGCGCTGGCGCCCAGCGACCTGATGGCCCGCGCCGCGTGGCTGGAGGTGGCGTCCTATGGCCTGATCGCAATCATGGGTCTGGTCATGGCCTGGAACAGCCTGCGCGGCAAGGCAGCGTGCGGCCACGACCATTCACACGACCATCATGACCATTCCTGTTGCGGCCATCATCACCATGACGAGGAAGACCGCCGCACCCTGTGGGCCATGGCCGCCGCCATCGGCTTTCGTCCCTGCACCGGGGCTTTACTGGTGTTGCTGTTCACCCTGGCCAACGGCCTGATGGCGGTGGGCATCGCCGCCACCTTCGCCATGGCGGCGGGCGTCGGTCTGACGGTGTCGGGCATCGGCCTGGGCGCGCTCGGCCTCAACCGCCTGCTGGATCGCGGCGCCGTCCGCTCACGCCACGGCGAAACCCTGCGCAAGGCGCTGTCCCTGGGCGGCGCCGCCCTGATTTTCCTGCTCGGCCTGACCTTGCTGCTCGGCTCGCTCCAGGGCGGAGCTCCGGTGCTGACCGGCTGAGGGGAACCTCCCCTCAGCGCGCGTCCAGCCTGATCTCGATGCGGCGGTTGCGGGCGTAGGCCTCTTCGGTGTCGCCCTTGTCGAGGGGCTGGTATTCGCCGAACCCGGCGGCGGCCAGCCGGTCGGCGGGGACGCCGCTGCCGATCAGGGTGCGGATGACGGTGATGGCGCGGGCGGTGGACAGCTCCCAATTGGACGGAAAGCGGCCCGAGGCGATGGGGCGTTTGTCGGTATGGCCGTCCACCCGCAGCACCCAATTGACGTCCTTGGGGAATTGCCGCGACACGTCGTTGAGGGTGCGGGCCAGGGCGCGGATCTGCTCCAGTCCCGCCGGTCCCAGATCGGCCGAGCCAGTGTCGAACAGCACTTCCGACTGGAAGATGAAGCGGTCGCCTTCGACCCGGATGCCGGGACGGTTGCCCAGCACCTGCCGCAGCTTGCCGAAGAATTCCGAGCGGTACCGCTGCAATTCCTCGACCTTGTTGGCCAGGGCGACGTTCAGACGCTTGCCCAGATCTACGATCTGCACCTTCTGATCCGACGCCACCTTTTCCGAGGCGTCCAGCGCCGCCGACAGCCGGGCCATTTCCTGGCGGATGGTGTCCAATTGCTGTTGCAGCAGCGCCGCCTCGGCGCGGGCCGACAGGCTGGCGGTCTTCTCGCCCTCCAGCGCGTCGCCCATGGTCGCCAGCTTGGCCTCCAACTCGTCCTTCAGCGCCTGAAGGGCGGCGACATCGTATTGCAGCTTCTCGCGTTCGGCCTCGGACCCGGTCAATTGGGTGGTCAGCTTGGACAGATCGCCGCGCAGGGAATCGTTGGCCTTCTTCTCCAGCGACAATTGCTCGACCAGCGCAGCCATCTCGCGGCTCAGGCGGTCGCGTGCCGCCTCGGAGCCCGACAGGGCGTTGCTGAGGAAGTATTGCGCCAGCACGAACACCAGCAGCACGAACACCATGACCATGACCAGCCCCGACAGGGCATCGACAAAGCCCGGCCAGATGTCGGGACCGCGACGTAGACGGCGGCCGATCATGACGTCGCCTCCCCGTTGCCCTCCGCCAGGGCGGCGATGGTGCGGGCCAGCAGCTTGAACTCGGACCGCAGCGCCGCCAGCAATTCGTCATGGCCGCGCGCCCCGTCCTCCACCAATCGGTTCAGCGAGACGTCCACGTTGCGCAAATGGGTGCGGCTGACATCGTCCAGCCCGCCCGAGGCGCCGTCGGCCAACCGCGTCAGCAGCGGCCGCATCTCCATCTGCGCCTCACCCAGCTTGATCAGCAAGGCCTGCTCGGCGCGCATGTGGTCGGACAGGGTGGACAGCTTGTCGGCCAGGGCGTGCAATGTGTTGTTGCCCGCGATGCGGCTTTCCTCGCCGCGCGCGATGGTGCGTTGCAGGCTGTCCAGGGAATCGGCGGTCTGTTCCAGCAGCGCCTGGATATAGGCGGGCACCGGCTGGTCGCCCTCGCCCACCGAGGCCGCGCCGCCGCCCAGGCGGGTCTGGCCGGCCAGCCATTCCTCCAGCTCGTTATAGAAGGCGTTCTGCGCCTGCCCGGCCTGAAGGTCGAGGAAACCCAGCACCAGCGATCCGGCCAGACCGAACAGCGAGGTGGAGAACGCCGTACCCATGCCGCTCAGCGGCGCTTCCAGACCGGTCTTCAGACGCTCGAACGCGGCACCCGCATCGGCGCCGCCGACCGACAGCGAGGCGATGACCTCGCTGACCGAGCCGATGGTGCGCGACAAGCCCCAGAAGGTGCCGAGCAGACCCAGGAAGATCAGCAGGCCGACGAAATAACGCGCCAGCTCGCGCCCTTCGTCCAGGCGGGCGGCGATGGAATCCAGCAGCGACCGCAATGCCATGGCCGACAGCGACATGCGGCCCTGGCGCTCGCCGACCATGGAGGCCATGGGCGCCAGCAACCGCAGCTTGGCCCCCGACACCTGGGGCTGGCCGCGCCGCCACGCCTCCAGCCATTCCACCTCGGGCTTCAGCAGCAGCACCTGACGGAAGTTCATGACGATGCCCACCAGGAACACGCCGACGATCAGGCCGTTCAGTCCGGGATTGGTCATGAAGGCATGCGTCACGCCGGGGGCCAGCACGGCGGCGACCACGGCGACCACGGCCAGAAAGGCGACCATGCGCATCAGATAGCGGTGGGGACGGGTCATCGGGTGAATCTCCTAGTAAATCCGGCGCCAACAGTTTCTGGCGGAAATATGTCCATAGAAGGGCACGGCAAGGTACCATTTTTCATTTGCCAGCCGCCCCAGGCCAGCGCAAATGTCTTGCCATGGATACTGAACCCGACAAGCGCGCCTGGCTACGGACCATCGTCGATCCGTTGCGCCCGGTCGCCCGCGAATTGCTGACCGCTTCGCTGTTCGTCAATCTGCTGGCCCTGGCGGCCCCCATTTTCGTCATGCAGGTCTATGACCGGGTCATCGGCCATTCGGGCATGGAGACGCTGAAGGGTCTGGTCATCGGCATGGCGCTGGTGCTGCTGTTCGACTATGTGCTGCGCCAGTCGCGCGGCCGCGTCATGCAGATGGTGGCGCTGCGCATCGATGTCGAGGTGGGAACCCGCCTGTTCGACAAGCTGATGCGCCTGCCGCTGCGCACCCTGGAAAGCCGCCCCACCGCCTTTTGGCAACAGCTGTTCCGCGACGTCGATACCCTGCGCAACACCCTGTCGGGGGCGTCGGCCATCCTGTTGGCCGATCTGCCGTTCGTGTTCGTGTTCCTGGGCGTCATCTTCGTCATCGGCAAACCGCTGGCGCTGGTGTTCGTGGTGATGTTCGCGCTGTTCCTGATCCTGGCATGGCGCTCGGCGCGCGCGCTGTCGGAAAGCTCGGGCAAGGAAAAGAACGTCACCGCCGCCCGCGATGCCCTGGTGGCGGAAATCGTCGCCGGGCGCGGCGTGGTCAAGTCGGTGGGCCTGGACCGCGCCGTCCGCCCGCTGTGGGAGGAACGCCAGGCCGGAGCCATCGAACAGGCCATCCAGCGCGGCGCCGTGGCCGACGGCTATGTCACCATCGGCACCGAGCTGACCCAGATGGCGTCCATCCTGCTGACCACGGTCGGCGCGGTGTTCATCATCGACCATGAACTGAGCATGGGCGCCCTGGTGGCCTGCAATATGCTGTCGTCGCGCCTGTACGGCCCCATCAACCAACTGGTGGGCGCGTGGAAGACCTATGGCGGCTTCCGCCAGTCGGTGGACCGCCTGTCCGAAGTGTTCGCGCAAGGCGAGGACCGGTCGGACGCGACCATCGCCATGCCCCGCCCCGAGGGCCGCCTGACCCTGGAAAACCTGTCCTTTTCCTATGATCCCGAGGCAGCGCCGTCGCTGGCGGTCGAGCGGCTGGACATCGTGCCCGGCGGCGTCACCGCCATCCTGGGCAAGAACGGCAGCGGCAAGACCACCCTGCTCAAGGTGCTGATGGGACTGTATCCCCCGGCCAAGGGCCGCGTGCTGCTGGACGGTGCCGACATCGCCCAGTTCAGCCGCGGCCAATTGTCCGGCTGGATCGGCTATGTGCCGCAAGAAACCCTGCTGTTCAACGCCAGTGTGCGCGACAATATCGCCTATGGCGCGCCGGGCTGTTCCGACGAACAGATTCTGGCGGCGGCCCAGGCGGCGGGCGTGCATGACGTCATCGCCGACATGCCCAAGGGTTACGCCACGCTGATCGGCGAGGCCGGGTCGCGGCTGTCGGGCGGCCAGCGCCAGCGCATCGCCATCGCCCGCGCCCTGGTGGGCAACCCGCCGGTGCTGCTGCTGGACGAGCCCTCGGCCAGCCTGGACCGTCAGGCCGAGGAGGATTTGCGCGCCACCCTGATCGAACTGGCCAAGACCCGCACCGTGGTGGTGGTCACCCATTCGCCGGTGCTGCTGCCCACCTGCCGCGACGTGGTGGTACTGGATCGCGGCCATGTAGCCGCCGCCGGTCCGGCGTCCGAGGTGCTGCCGCGCCTGTTCGGCCGCCCCGCCGCCGCCCCGGCCAAACCGAGTACGCCGGTGACGCCCCCTCCCCATCAGATGCATGCTCGGGTGACGCCATGACCGATCAGGCGCCGCAAACCCCGCAACCGCCCAAGGGCGATGCCATGGCCCAGCTTGCCCAATTGATGGCGCAGCCGCCGCAGCCGCCCGCCAAAACTGGCGCGAGCCGCCAGTTGGGCGCCTCGCTGCTGGCGTTCCTGCGCTGGCTGGGACCGCAGTCCGGTGCCAAGGCGCTCAGCCCGCGCGGCATGCTCAACGCCTTTTGGCGCTGGCTGCTGCCCGGCGGGCCGGTGCTGCTGCCCGCCGCCGAGGGCCGCCACCACCAGACCGAAGGCGGCAGCCGCCTGCTGGACCTGTCCAATTCCTATCCCCTGCCCAGTTGGCGGCCCATGGCCCGGCTGGTCATGGCCATGCTGACGCTGTTCGTGGTGTGGGCGCTGGTCGCCCGCCTGGACGAGGTCACCACCGCCACCGGCGAGGTGGTGCCCGAAGGCAAGGTCAAGGTCATCCAGCATCTGGAAGGCGGCGTGGTTCGCGAAATCTCGGTAGCCGAAGGCGACGAGGTCAAGGAAGGCACGCCGCTGATGCAGTTGGACCTGTCGGCCAGTTCCATGAACCGCGACGAATTGCAGGTCCGCCTGGACGGCCTGACCCTGCAACGGGCGCGGCTGCGCTCGGAAGTGGTCGGCGCCGCCGCCGTGGATTTCCCGGCCGAGGAAGCCAAGCGCCAGCCGGTGCTGGTGGCCGCCGAAACCCGCAATTTCGACAGCCGCCGCCAGGCCCTGCGCGCCACCCTGAACGTGCTGAACGACCAGGCCCGCCAGAAGACCTTGGAAGTGCAGGAACTGGAAACCCGCCAGCGCGCCCTGGCCTCCAGCCTGCGGCTGACGCGCGAGCGTTTCGCCATGTCCACCGACCTGATGAAATCGGGCCTGACCGCCCGCATGGAGCACGTGGCCCTGCAAGGTCAGTTGGAAGATCTGGAGGGGCAGTTGGAAACCGTCCGCGCCTCGATCCCGCGCGCCCAGGCCGCCGCCGCCGAGGCCAAGAGCCGCATCGAGGAAGAGCAGGCCCGCTTCATCCGCACTGCCCAGGGCGAATTGTCCGAGGCCGAGCTGAACGTCGCCCGCACCCGCGAGCTGTTATCGCAGGCGTCGGACCAGCAACGCCGCACCCAGATCACCAGCCCCATCGACGGCATCGTCAAGAATCTGCGGTCCAACACCATCGGCGGCGTGATCAAGCCCGGCGACCCGATCATGGAGATCGTGCCGCTGCACGAACGTCTGCAAATCGACGCCAAGCTGAATCCCATGGATCGCGGCTATGTCCAGGTGGGCCAACACGCCACCGTCAAGCTGTCGGCCTATGATTACACCACCTATGGCGGGCTGGAGGGCAAGGTCATCCTGGTCGCCCCCGACACCACCATGGGCCAGGACAATCAGCCGTTCTACCGCGTGGTGGTACAGACCGACCGCGCCTATCTGGGCGACGATGAAACCAAGCGCCCGATCACGGCGGGCATGCAGGCGACGGTGGACATCCACACCGGCACCCGCACGGTGATGGAATATCTGGTCAAGCCGGTGCTGAAGCTGCGGCACGAGGCGTTCCGCGAACGGTAACCCCCCACCGGTTGGGCCGTGATGCCCCATGGGTGCATCACGGCCCAACCTTCTTCATTTTCCCTCGCCGGGCGCGGGCATCCGCCCGCTTGGCCGCGGCCTCAATGGCCGCAGGAACGGGCGGGGGAACCCTGGTCAGCGGGTGACGGTCAGTTGGCCGCGCATGCCCGATTCATAATGGCCGGGCACATTGCAATCGAACTCCAATTCTCCGGCCCGGTCGAAGGTCCAGACCAGTTCGGCGGTGCCGCCCGCCGGAACCATGACGGCATTGCTGTCATGGCCGCCGTGATCACCATGACCGCCATGCCCATGCCCTTCGGCCATGCGGGCACGATGGGCGGCCTGGGTGGCGGCATCGCCCAGGGTGAAATCGTGGTCGATGGCGCTGGTGTTGCGCAGGACGAAACGCACTTTCTCACCGGCCTTCACCGTCAGGTGGTCGGGGCTGAAGCTCATGTCGCCCATGGTCACGGTGATGTCGCGGACCGGTTGGGCGGCGGCGGGAAAGGCCGCCAGCAGCGGCAGCAGGAGCAGAAGACGCTTCATGGCCGGGCTCCGTCATTGATCCGCATGAACGGCTTGGTGCCCTCGGGACCGAAGGCGTAGACGGTGAACGGCTCGGGCCGTCCCGACATGCCCGGCGAGCCCTGCGGCATGCCCGGCGCCGACAGGCCGGTGACCTTGGGCCGTTCCTTCAACAGCTTGTCGATGGCCTCGACCGGCACATGGCCTTCGATGACATAGCCGTCGATCACCGCCGTATGGCAGGATTCCAGCTCTTCCGGCACCTTCAGCTTCTGCTTGGTGGGGGCAACGTCGTCCTGCATTACCACCTTGGCCGGATGGCCCTTGGCCTTCATGTAATCGATCCAGCCGCCGCAGCAGCCGCAACTGGGCGAGCGGTAGACGATCATGGCCTCACCGGCCAGAACGGGCGCGGCCCACAGCGCGGCGGCCATCAGCGCCGCCGCCGAAACAATGCGATGGTTCATCTGTCGTATCCTTGAATCGCGTCAAAAGAAAGCTCATCGCGGATTGGCAAGTCCCCTGTTCGTCATGGCCGGGCATGACGGACGGAGGCACAATGAGAATCCACGAACCTGAAAACGCGATTCAGGCGCGCGGCGGACGCTCAGGCGGCGACGGGGCGTGGGAGGACAAGGGCGTTTGTGCGGGCGGAACCAGCGGCGAACGCTGGAGTGCCGGACCGACCGGCACGATCTGCGCGGTCAGCAGCAGCGGCGCGGGCATCTGGGCCTGAAGACAGCCCAAAGCGCAGGCGATGGCGGCATGATGGCTGGCAGCCGTCGCCGGGATTTCGGCGGCGGCGCAATCGTGACCGTCGCAATCCTCCATGACCATCATCATGGGCATGGCGGCGGCAGGCGGCGCCGCGCCCCCCAAGGGGGGCAACGCCAGGGCCAGGATAGCCAAGAGAAGCCGCAGCCGCGCGATGATCGTCATGCCCCAAGCATACGACACCGCGCGGCCGAACGACAGAACCTTGGTCAAGTGATGTTGAAGCGCGCCAGGCTTTCGGCCAGATCGTCACCGAATTGCGGGCCCTTGCGGATCAGCGCGGCACGCGGCGGCAGACCGGCCAGTTTGGGATGGCCCCAGCTGTACGAGGTCAGCACAGCGAACGGAATACCTTGGGTCACCGGCATGGCGGCCAGGGCGCTGCCCAGATCGACACCGGTCAGCAGGCCCAGCTCCATGGAGGCGACCACCATGTCCGGCCGGGTGTGCACCACCATTTCCAACGCCTCGAACGGATTGCGCACCACCGAGGTACGGTAGCCGCAGGCCGCCAGTTCGCGTTCAACGATGCGGCTCATGGCCTTTTCCGGCACCACCAGCAGAACTTCGATGTTCTTCTGTTCCAGGTTGCCGAAATCCACGTCGGCCGACCGCTTGGCCGGCAGGGCGCGAACCACGGTGGGGATATCGGTATCGCCCACCTGCTCGCCATCGGCCAGCTTTTCGATACGGTCGATGAACACCTGGATTTCGTCGAGGCCCGAAGCGCTCAGCGTCTTGAGCTCGGCGACGTATTCTTCCAGACGATGGGTGACCAGCTTGATCAGCGGCAACCCCAGGGCCTGGGCTTGACTACGCATGTTGCTGGCTTCGCGCTTCAGCGTCGCCAGACCTTCATCGGCGCCGACGCTGTGCGAACGCATGTTGCCCAGCAGCACCTGAAGCGCGCTGGCGGTGTCGCGCAGTTCCTCGAAAAACTCGCTGACGACGCGGCGCTCGTTCTCGTTGTCGCTATCCAGAACGGACATCGTTCCCCCCATGATCGGCACAGACTATAGGGATACACCAGTTCCGCCCCAAGCGGAACTGGTGCTATATCCCTATGGCCCGCCGCCCGGCACTTAGCCGTTAGCGGCCTGCCGCCAGGTGGAACGGCGGCCCTCGGCGGCGATCATGTCCGCCAGGGTGTAGCGGTCCAACGCCTCGAAGAACGCGGCAAGACCCTGGCCGAACGCCAGACGGGCGATACAGGTCCCCGCCAGCAGGCAGGGCTCCTCGCCGTCACAGCTGCCGCTGTCCTCGCGCATGCAGCGGGCAAGCGCGAAATCTTCCTCGGTGCGGCGGACGAAATCGCCCAGGCGCACCTCCTCCGGCTGCACCAGCAGGCGCACGCCGCCATACTTTCCGCGCACGGTTTCCAGATATCCGGCGCGACCCAATTGATGAACCACTTTGGTCAGATGGTTTTTCGAGATGCCGTAGCAATCGGCGATTTCGCTGATGGTGACAAGTTCACCATCGCGCAGTCCGACATGCACTAGAACCCGTAGTGCATAATCCGTGTGTAGCGTTAGTCGCATTCTTCCGACTTCGTGTTATCCCCCGATAAGCCGCATCTTCTAATGGTTGCGGATATCAGGTCAACGCCCTAAGTCTCATGCCTCCCATGCGAGGCTAAGGGGAAACTAATTTGCGCCTTTCCTTGGGACGCCGTCAGGGCTACAAGTGATTGATCGGCAAGGAATGCCCGCAAGGGCTCGGCCATGAGGGGAGGGGCGCCGCTGGTGACCGCACGCGCCGTTCTGTGGGGATTTTTGTGCGCCTTGGGGGTGCTGACGACCGTAACGAGTGGTACGGCCGGGGCTTTCGCACGCGAATTGCGGGTGGCGGACACCCATCCCGCCGACTATCCCACCGTGCAGGCGCTGGAACAGATGGGCCGTGTCCTGGCCGAGCACACCCACGGACGGCTGACGCTGAAAGTGCTGCATTCCCGGCTGATGGGCGAGGAAGCGGAAACCATCCAGCACGTGCGGGCCGGGGCCTTGGACATGGCCCGCGTCAGCATGGCGCCGCTGAACGGATTGGTGCCCGAGACGGTGGTGCCGTCCCTGCCCTTCGTGTTCCGCTCGGCCGATCACCTGCACCGGGTGCTGGACGGCCCCATCGGCACCGACCTTGCCCGTGCCTTCGAACGCCATGGCTTCGTCGCCCTGGCTTTCTATGATTCCGGCGCCCGGTCCTTCTACAATTCCCGGCACCCGCTACGGCACCCCTCCGATCTGAAGGGCTTGCGCGTGCGCGTCCAGCAATCGCCGCTGGCCGAGGCCATGATCCGCGCCCTGGGTGCGGTGCCCGCCGCGCTGCCCTATGGACAGGTGGAAGTGGCGCTGCGCACCGGGGTGATCGACGGCGCCGAGAACAATTGGCCGTCCTTTGACAGCGCCCGCCATTTCGAACACGCGCAATTCTATTCCCTGACCGAGCACAGCATGGTGCCCGAGGTTCTGCTGGTGTCGCGCCGCTTGTGGGACGATCTGTCCACCGCCGACCAAAGCGCCCTGCGCGACGCCGCCCGCGCCTCGGTCGGAACCATGCGGGTTCTGTGGCGTGAGCGCGAGGACAAGGCCCGCACCGCCATGGTCAATGCAGGAATCCTGATCAACGAAGTGGACAAGGCCCCCTTTGTCGCCGCCATGCGCCCCGTCTGGAACCGCTTCACCGCGGACCCGCGCCTGCACGAGCTGTTGCAGCGCATCCAGGCGGCGGAATAGGGGCCGCCATGCTGTTCTTCGGTCGCCACGAATGCCGCCTCAACCGCTGGATCCGCCTGATCCCCATCAACGGCCGCATCCCGCTGGTGGTGGCGCTAAACGCCGGTGTCGCGCTGTCGGTGGGCCTGCTGGGCTGGCACGGCGCCACCATGGTGCGCCAGGACCTTGAGGAATTGCGGGTGGTGCAGTTGCGCTCGCGCCAGTTGACCGACATCGACGGTCAGGCCAGCCGCCTGCAAAGCCTGATCCGGCAATACCTCAACAATCCCACCGACGAATTGCTGAAGGAAATCATCCGCCGGTCCGAGGATTTGTTCACCGCCCTGGCGGTGACCACGCCCGAGGGACCGTCGTCCGAGATGTTGCAGTTGAACGACGCAGCCCGCCGTTTCGTCGCCGGGTTCCAGCAGCTCAAGGGCATGAATCAGGACATCGCCCGCATCTACGAAAATCAGGTGGTACACACCGCCAGCGAGATGAGCGGCCTGTACGCCATCCTGAATTCCACCGCCCGTTCGCTTCCGGGCACGGTGCTGGGACCGGCCCTGGTGAAATCGCACGAGGATTTCGTCGAGGCGGTCATCGCCATCAACAATTTCTATTTCAGCCCGACCCCGGCCAAGGCGGCGGCGGCGCACGACGCCCTATCGCGGGTGATCGAGACCACGCCGGTGCTGGTGGAACTGGCCAGCAGCGACCTGCAACGGGACGCGCTTCAGGTCATCGCCTCGCGCGCGGCGACCTTGGACGAAGGCATCGAGGCCATCAACCGCGCCGTGGACGAACGCGCCCGCGTCCTGGCCAACGAGGTGGACGCCAACCAGGCGATCATGGCGGTCGCCATCGATCGCCTGATCGCCCAGGGCCACCAGCGCGAAGAGACGTTGCAGGAACAGTCGCACGCCCTGCTGCGGCAGGTGGCGGGCATCGGCGCCGTGGTCGGCCTGGGCCTGCTGCTGGTGGGCGCCCTGGCCAGCTGGGCCATCGGCCAGTCCATCCGCCAGCCGCTGCTGCGCCTGCGGCAGGTAATGGAGGACGGCGCCCGCGGCGACTGGCACCACGATATCGAAGACCGCGACCTGCCCGACGAACTGGCGGCCATGGCCCGCACCGTCGATGTGTTCAAGCGCGACGCCATCGAGAAGCAGCGGCTGGAAGCCGAGCGCGCCGAGACGGTGGCGCGCGAGGAAGAGGCCAAGCGCCGCACCCTGCAAGACCTGCTGGCCCAGATGGAGGCCCACGAATACGGCCTGTCGGCCCGCCCGTTGGTTCCCGCCGCCGCCACCACCGAGGCCGCCGAGATCGCCGCCGTGTTCAACCGCGTGCTGGCCAAGTTCCAGGAAGCGGCCCGCGACCGCGACGCCGCCATCCGCGAACTGACCCAGGCCATGGAACAGGCGGAATCGGCCAATCAGGCCAAATCCGCCTTTCTGGCGGCCATGAGCCACGAAATCCGCACGCCCATGAACGGCGTCATCGGCATGCTGGAATTGCTGACTCACACCGCCCTGGATGATGAACAGGGCGGGCTGATCGCCACCATCCGCGATTCCGGCATGGCGCTGCTGGGCATCATCGACGACGTGCTGGATTTCTCGAAAATCGAGGCCGGGCGGCTGGAGCTGGAGCGGGTGGCGGTGGATTTCCACCGGCTGGTGGAAGGCGTCGCCCAAACCCTGGCGCCCACCGCGTCGAAAAAGGGGCTGGTGCTGGCCTGCTTCGTCGATCCGGCCATTCCGCAGCATGTGCTGGGCGACCCGGTGCGCCTGCGCCAAGTGCTGTACAACCTGACCGGCAACGCCATCAAATTCACCGAACATGGCCGTGTGGCGCTGTTCGCCGAACTGGTCGGCCACCACGACGACGGTGCCGCCCTGGTGCGGGTGCGGGTAGCCGATACCGGCATCGGCATCCCGCCCGACGTCCTGGACCGTCTGTTCCGGCCGTTCACCCAAGGCGAAAGCTCGACCACCCGCCGCTTCGGCGGCACCGGATTGGGTCTGTCCATCACCCGCCGCCTGGTGGAACTGATGGGGGGCGCGGTCGGCGTCGCCAGCCAGCCGGGCCAGGGCTCGACCTTCTGGGCGGAACTGCCGCTGGCCGAAACCGCGGACCGCCCGCCCCAGGTGCCGCCCGCCGTGGATTTCATGGGGCTGCGGGTGCTGGTGGTCTGTCCCGACACCACCGAGCGGGCCAGTGTCGCCCGCCATGTGGAACAGGCCGGGGCCGCCGTGGTCCGGGTGCCGGGTGCTGCCGGAGCGCTGGCGGCGTCGGAACGGGCCACCAACACCCAGGCACCGTTCGATCTGGCGGTTCTGGCGGGCGATGGCGTCACCGCCGACGAACTGGCGCCACTGGGCGACACGCCGCTGCTGTTCATCGACGGCGCCGAGGACATGGCCCGTTACCAATTGGAACGCCTCCCCAATTGCGTCGGCTTCCTGGGACGGCCCTTGCGGCCGACGGTACTGTTGGCGGCGGTTGCCAGAGTGACGGCCCACCGTCCCGGCAATGCCCCCTGCCTGCCTGCCGCCGTGCCGCCGCGTCCCGGCGCCCCCTGCCCGCCCGCCCCGGCCCCGCTGGAGGCCGCCAGCGGCCTCGCCATCCTGGTGGCCGAGGACCATCCGGTGAACCAGCAGGTGGTGATGCGGCAATTGCGCCTGCTGGGCCACCAGCCCGAGGTGTTTCCCGACGGCGCCGCCGCCCTGGCGGCATGGCGTGACCGGCCGTGGGATCTGGTGATCACCGATTGCCACATGCCGGTGATGGACGGCTTTCAGTTCGTCGCCGCCCTGCGCGAAGCCGAACGTGCCAATGGCCGCCGCACCCCGGTTCTGGCGCTGACCGCCAACGCCCTGTCCGGCGAGGCCGATCGCTGCCTTGCCGCCGGTATGGACGGATACCTGGCGAAACCTGTAGAACTGGCCCGCCTTCGTGAAGCCCTCGACCGCGTCCTGGCGGTCGAGGGGCACGATTCCTGACGGACCAATCCATGTCGCGGACCTCCTTGTTGAGCCCTGTGCGTAAACACTTCCCCGGATTGGGCCGCAACCGGCTGGCCTTGGCGGTGCTGGCGCCTGTCCTGGCGCTGGTGGCGTTTTCCGCCTATGTGGTCAACGAGAAACTGGCGACCTATAGCCACAGCGCCGACCTGCTGACGACCGCCCAAGTGACGCGCGCCGCCCAGGGACTGGCCCGCGAGCTGGAGGCCGAGCGCGGCCTGTCGTCACTGTATATCGGCACCGGCCGCCAATCCTGGCGCGAGGATCTGGAGGATCAGCGCGGCGCCACCGACGAACGCGCCCAGGCCTTCCGCGCCATCGTACTGACGCCCAAGGCCTCGGCACTGTTCGGCCACACCCGCACCGATCTGGGGCTGGGGGCGCTGGACGCCCTGCGCGCCGAGGTGGACGGCGATGGCGAACTGAACGGCGTGCTGGACGGCTATGGCGGGCTGATCACCACCCTGGTCACCTCGTCCTCCAAGATGCCCGCCGCCGACCTGTCCACCCTGATCGCCGCCTATGTGGATCTGGGCCGGGTCAAGGACCGGGTCAACCGCGAGCGTTCCATCGGCGCATCCTGGCTGTTGCAGGGCCGCAGCAACCGCGACCTGCTGCGCCTGTTCGCCGAGGCCGAGGCCGAGCGCAAGGCCTTCAACCAATCCTTCCGTACCCATGCCTCGCAACGGCAATTGCAGATTCACGACGACATCGTGCGCGGCCCGATCCTTGCCGAGGTCGAACGCCTGCACCAGCGCATGCTGGACGGCCGCCTGATGCCGGTGGACGCGGAAATCTGGCACCGCGCCCATGCCGCCCTGATCAGCCAATTGTCCGACGCCGAGGAAAAGCTGGCGTCCGAGATGGAAGACCGCATCCACGCCAATCTGGTGTCGGCGCAGGTAGCGTTCTATCTGGTGGTGATCGGCGTGGTGCTGCTGGTGATGTTCTCGCTGGAGACCCTGCGCCGCAGCGAACGCCGCGCCAAACTGGCCGAGGAAGAAAGCCGCAAGCTGTTCCGCGCGGTGGAGCAAAGCCCGGTTTCGGTGATGATCACCGACACCTCCGGCCTGATCGAATACGTCAACCCGGCCTTTTCCCGCATGACCGGCTGGCGCCGCGAAGAGGTGCTGGGCCACAATCCGCGCCTGCTGCGCTCGCCGTTGACGCCCGAGCAGGTCTACAAGAACATGTGGCAGACCATCCGCGACGGCCATGACTGGCGCGGCGAGATCGTCAATTTGCGGCGCGACGGCTCGACCTATTGGGAAAAGATGACGGTGGCGCCGGTCAAGGGCGCGAACGGCACGGTGGAAAACTACATCGCGCTGAAAGAGGACATCACCGAGGTCCGCAGCCTGCGCCAGGCCCTGGAACGCGAGCATGCCAATGTGCGCCGCCTGCTGGAGGCCATCCACGACGGTATCGCCCTGACCGATTCCGAAGGCCGTTTCCAGTACACCAACCCGGCCCTGGTGGCCCAGTTCGGCCCCACCGAGGGCCGCTTTCCGGTCGAGGTGTTCGGCGCGCCCCTGCCGGTCCCCGACGAGGGCGAAACCACCAAGCGGTCGGAATGGCGCTCGCCGCGCTCGAACCGCATCTACGACCTGACGTCCACCTGGGTGGCGAACCCCGAGGGCGGGATGGGGCTGTTGCAGGTGTTCCACGACATCACCGTGCGCAAGCAGGCCGAGGAAGCCATGACCAGCGCCCGCGAGGCGGCCGAGCTGGCCAACCGCTCGAAAAGCGAGTTCCTGGCCACCATGAGCCACGAATTGCGCACGCCGCTGAACGCCATCATCGGCTTTTCCGAGATCATCGAGCAGCAATTGCTGGGGCCGGTCGGCCAGGATCAGTATTGCGAATACGCCCACGACATCAACGAATCGGGCAAGCATCTGCTGCAACTGATCAACGACATTCTGGACGTCGCCCGGCTGGAAGTGGGCCGCGTCGCCCTGCGCGAGGAAGTCACCGACCCCGCCGCCCTGGTCCAGGCCGGGTTGGGCATGGTGCGCGAACGCGCCCAGGCCGGTCAGGTCGTCCTGGAAACCGAACTGCCTGCCGGTCTGCCGCAATTGTGGGCCGACCCCCGCCGCCTCAAGCAGGTACTGGTCAACGTGCTGGGCAACGCCGTCAAATTCACCCCGCCCGGCGGCACGGTGACGATCCGCGTCAGCGCCGATTCGGCGGGCCTTGCCATCGCCGTGACCGATACCGGCATCGGCATCGCCCCCGAGGATCTGGTCAAGGTGATGGCGCCGTTCGGGCAGGTGGATTCCGGCATGGCGCGGCGCTATGACGGCTCGGGCCTGGGTCTGCCGCTGTCGCGCAAGCTGATGGACCTGCACGGCGGCGCGCTGAGCCTGGAAAGCCGCCTGGGCGCGGGCACCACCGTCACCCTGCGCTTTCCCGCCGATCGCCTGCGCCTCGCTTGACCGGCGTCAAGATTACCGAAGGGTAACAAGACCCTACGCCCCGGATTGTTGAAATACTATGGGCGCCGGGGTAGGGTCGGCCTCCGTGAACACTTCAGGATGTGCCGCAATGCGCCGCGATCTTTCGGCCAAGTACGACCTTCGGGTTCCCCGCTATACCTCGTACCCGACCGCGCCGCATTTCCATCCCGGCATCGGCCCCGACACCTATGGTCAATGGCTGGCGGGCATCGACCCGGCCGAGGAATTGTCGCTGTACCTGCACATCGCCTATTGCGCGGAAATGTGCTGGTTCTGCGGCTGCCACACCAAGATCACCAAGAAATACGCCCCGGTCGCCGCCTATATGGACGCGCTGCTGGGCGAGGTCGATCTGGTGGCGCAGAAGCTGCCGACCCGCATGACCGCCCGCCACATCCATTTCGGCGGCGGCAGCCCGACCATCCTGTCGCCCGAGGATTTCGTGCGCACGGTGGACGTTCTGCGCCAGAAGTTCTTCGTCAAGCCCGACGCCGAGATCGCCGTCGAGCTGGACCCGCGCACCGCCGACGAAACCTACGTCAAGGCCATGGCCAGCGCGGGCGTGACCCGCGCCTCCATCGGCGTGCAGGATTTCGACCCCAAAGTGCAGCAGGCCATCAACCGCATTCAGCCCTATGACGTCACCGCCAACGTCATCAACTGGCTGCGCCAGCACGGCGTGCCCGAGATCAACATGGATCTGGTCTACGGCCTGCCCTATCAGACCGTGGACGGCCTTCTCGACACCATCGACAAGGCGCACGGTTTCCGCCCGCGCCGCATCGCGCTGTTCGGCTATGCCCATGTGCCGTGGATGAAAAAGCACATGCGCCTGATCCCGGAAGAATCCCTGCCCGATACCGACACCCGCTGGGCGCAATACGAACAGGGCACCGCCAAGCTGGAAAGCCTGGGCTATGTCAAGATCGGCCTGGACCATTTCGCGGCGCCCGACGACCAACTGGCCATTGCGCTGAAGCAGCAGCGCCTGCACCGCAATTTCCAGGGCTATACCACCGACACCGCCGACACGCTGATCGGCTTCGGCGCCTCGGGCATCGGCTCGCTGCCCCAGGGCTATGTCGCCAATGTGGGTGAAATCCACTTCTACCAGGACGCCATCCGCCAGGGCAAACTGGCGACCGGACGCGGCGTGGCGGTGGATGCGGACGACCAGTTGCGCCGCGACATCATCATGACCCTGATGTGCGACCTGGAAATCGACCTGGACGAGGTCTGCGCCCGCCACGGCGCCGACGCGGGTCAGTTCGAGGCCGAGCTGGCCGCCATCGCCCCCATGCAGGAAGACGGCCTGGCCGTGGTCCAGGGCCGCCGCATCATCGTCACCGACGAAGGCCGTACCCTGGTGCGCGCCGTCGCCTCGGCCTTCGACCGCTATCTGAAAAAGGGCGAGCAGCGCCACTCCAAGGCGGTGTAGCCCACACCTCCGAGTAGAGGCTCCGCCACCCTTTTTCCTCTCCCGCCCGCCCCGGCCGGGTGTTCCGCCAAAGGCGGCTCCAGCGCATGCTGGGGCCACCGGCGGGAGAGAGAAGATGGATCAGTCCAGTCGCTATTGCAGCCTCGGCACCGACGAGGCCGCCCTGGTGGCCGGGGGCCGTCATGTGCTGGCCGCCTATGTGATGCGGCCCAAGCCCGGCTTTGACGCCGTCGCCACCGCCGCCCATTTCGCCGCAGAATCCTCCACCGGCACCAATGTGGAGGTCTGCACCACCGATTCCTTCACCCGCGCGCTGGACGCCCTGGTCTACGAGCTGACGCCGTTGGACGCGGGCGAAGTGCTGATGAAGATCGCCTATCCGGTCGAGCTGTTCGACCGCAACGTCACCGACGGCCGCGCCATGGTGGTGTCGCTGCTGACCCTGATGGTCGGCAACAACCAGGGCATGTCCGACGTGGCCTATGCCAAGCTGATGGATTTCCATCTGTCGCGCGACTTCCTGCTGGCCTTCGACGGCCCGGCCCGCAACATCGCCGATCTGTGGCGGGTACTGGGACGGCCAGAGGAAGATGGCGGCATGATCGTCGGCACCATCATCAAGCCCAAGCTGGGCCTGCGCCCGCAGCCCTTCGCCGATGCCTGCTTCCAGTTCTGGCTGGGCGGCGATTTCGTCAAGAACGACGAACCCCAGGGCAATCAGGTATTCGCGCCGTTCCGCGCCACCATGGAGCGGGTGGCCGATGCCATGCGCCGCGCCCAGGATTCCACCGGCCACGCCAAGCTGTTTTCCGCCAACATCACCGCCGACGATCCGTTCGAGATGATCCGCCGTGCCGAGCTGATCCTGGAAGTGTTCGGCGAAAACGCGGACCACGTCGCCTTTCTGGTGGACGGCTATGTGGGCGGCCCCGGCAGCGTCAGCCTGTGCCGCCGCCAGTTCCCCGAGCATTTCCTGCATTACCACCGCGCCGGTCACGGCGCCGTCACCTCGCGCCAGAGCAAGCGCGGCTATTCCGTGCTGGCGCATATGAAGATGGCGCGGCTGCAAGGTGCGTCGGGCATCCATACCGGCACCATGGGCTTCGGCAAGATGGAGGGCGTGTCCTGCGAACGCCACCTCGCCACCATGCTGGAGCGCGACGAGGCCGAGGGCACCCATTTCCATCAATCCTGGCACGGTATGAAGGCGACCACGCCCATCATCTCGGGCGGCATGAATGCCGTGCGCCTGCCCGCCTTCCTGGACAATCTGGGCCATGACAACGTCATCCAGACCTCGGGCGGCGGCGTGTTCGGCCATCGCGGCGGCCCGGCGGCGGGCGGGCGCTCGATCCGTCAGGCGGTGACGGCGTGGCGCCTGGGCGTCGATCTGGTGGATTTCGCCGCCCATCACCCCGAATTGCGCGACGCATTCGCCAGCTTCCCCGAAGATTCCGACCGCCTGTACCCCCAGTGGCGCGAAAAATTGCAGGTGCGCGCGGCCGAATTGGGGTAATTGGAAAGTGGGGCGAACACCGCCCGCTTTGCAACAGGACCCAGGCCCGTGTCGAGGAAGCATCCGATCATCGCCGTTACCGGTTCGTCCGGCGCCGGTACCACCACCGTCAAGGAATCCTTCGAGCATATGTTCCGGCGCGAGGGCATCAAGCCGGCCATCGTCGAAGGCGACAGCTTCCACCGCTACAACCGCGCCGACATGAAGAAGGCCCTGGCCGAGGCGGAACGCAACGGCCAGCGTGATTTCAGCCATTTCGGCCCCGGCGCCAACCTGTTCGGCGAGTTGGAAGAGGTGTTCAGCACCTACGGCGAAAACGGCCGGGGACGGCGGCGGCTGTACATCCATAACGCGGAAGAGGCCCGCCGCTTCAGCCACCTGAACGTCAAGTCGGGCGAGTTCACCCCGTGGGAGGACATGCCGCCCGATACCGACCTGCTGTTTTATGAGGGTCTGCACGGCTGCGTCGTCACCAAGGATTGCAACGTCGCCCAGCATGTGGATTTGAAGATCGGCGTGGTGCCGGTGATCAATCTGGAATGGATTCAGAAGATTCACCGCGATACGCGGGTGCGCGGCTATTCCGAGGAAGCGGTGATGGACACCATCCTGCGCCGCATGCACGATTACGTGCACTACATCGTGCCGCAGTTCAAGCTGACCGACATCAACTTCCAGCGCGTGCCGGTGGTCGATACCTCGGACCCCATCATCGCCCGCGACATTCCCACCGCCGATGAAAGCCTGGTGGTCATCCGCTTCCGCAAGCCCGACCGCTTCCGCGTCGACTTCCCGTTCCTGCTGCAGATGATCAAGGATTCGTGGATGAGCCGCCGCAACACCATCGTGGTGCCGGGCGGCAAGATGGGGCTGGCCATGGAGCTGATCATCACCCCCATCCTGCGCCGCATTATGGAAGACCGCCGCTCGCTGATGGGCTGACGGATAAGCGCGGACATTCCCGGCGCGTCCGCTTGAAAAAGCCCGTCATTCCCGCGTACGCGGGAATCCATGCATCCACATTCGATATTTTACGGCAAGGCCAAAATTTTGCCCGGCCATGGACACCCGCTTCCGCGGGTGTGACGTGGTTTGATTTGATGGGCGGCGATGGCCGTTCCTCGGAAGGCGGTGAAAGTGCCTGCCCCCGTCCCCTCCGGTTTGGACCCGGAGAGGACGGGGGTGGGGCCTTCCCGCCAAGGAAGCTCTGTGTAGAGAAGTGGGGGGAAAGCGTTTGGGGGCCGCTTTCCCCCCTGTCGTCCACCCCGGGATGCTGGGGTTCGGGGACGTATCCCGGGATGGACGAAGGGGTTTTGAGGGGGAGCGTTTGGGGGCCGCTCCCCCTCGAGAGGAGGCTTCCACGGCGCTGGGGTTCGGGGACGTGCCGTGGAAACTTCCCCTATCTGAATTCTTTGAGAGGAGCCCCGTTTGGGGGCCGGGGCTCCTCTCTCAATTCCCGCCAGCACTGGGGTTCGGGGACGGCTGGCGGAAACTGTCGGGTTGGATCAGGCGGCTTGCACCTCCTCCTGATCGGTGACGTCGGACCCGGCCGGAATGGTCAGCGGCAGGGTGAAACTGAAGGTGCTGCCCTGGCCGGGGTGGGAATCCACCCACACGCGGCCACCCAGGCGTTCGACCATGCGGCGCACGATGGCCAGACCGATGCCGGTACCGGCCACGCCGCCGGGATTGGCCTCGACCGGGCCCAGGCGATGGAAGATTTCGAACACCCGCGGCAGATAGCGGTCCTCGATACCCTGGCCGTTGTCACGCACCGAGAAGACGGCGAAGCCTTCCTCGCGACGGGCCGAGACATGGATCATCGGCTTGCGCTCGGGATTGCGGTAGCGCAGGGCGTTGTCCAGCAATTGCGTGAAGATTTCCGTCAGGCTGCGCTCGTCGGCGGCCACGGCGGGCAGCGCGTCGATCAGCAGCGTGGCGCCGACCTTGCGGGTTTCCTCGGCCAGGCTGGCGGCGGCGGCGTTGACCGGGCCGTTGGCGGAAATGATCAGCTCGGCGGTCGGCATGTGATCGACGGCGACGAAGGCTTCCAGATCCTGCACCAGTTTGCGCATACGCTGGGCGCCCGACACCACATGGGCCACGTAATCCCGGCTTTCCGCATCCAGGGCGTTCTGGGCGTGGGACGAGAGCAATTGGGCATAGGCGACCACGCGGCGCAGCGGTTCCTGCAAATCGTGGGCGGCCACTTCAGCGATGCGTTCCAGATCGGCCACATAGCGGCGCAGGCGCTCTCGGCTGGCCACCAGTTCGGCCTTTTTCAGGGTCAGCGCCCGCGTCACCACTTCCTGACGGCGCACCACCGAATACAGCGCCAGCAGGGCCAGCCCCAGCACCGCCGTCACCGCGAAGCCGACCAGCACATAGGCCCGCACGGTTTCCGAATGTCCGGCCAGCACTTCGGCCTGAGAGCGGCCGACCCACACCGCCAGGGACAGATCGTCCAGGGTGCGGAAGGAGGCGATGCGGGCTTCATGATCCAGCGGGCCGGTCACGCGCTGGACGCCCGCGCCCTGGCTGAACAGCGCCTCGGCCATGCCCGGCGGCAACTCGCGGCCGACGGAATTGTCCGAGGCGGCGCGCACCATGCCATCGCGGCCGACCAGCAGGATGGCGCCCTTGCTGCCCACGTTGATGGAGCCGTAGAAATCCGACAGGTATTGCGGGTCCAGCGACAGCACCAGCACACCGCCGAAGGTCTTGTTGGGATTGTCCAGACGGCGGGTCAACTGGATCGACCACTTGCCCGAGGCACGGCCCAGAACCGGCTTGCTGATGAACAGGCGGTCGTTGGGCTGCTTGTGCACCTGGAAATGCTCGCGGTCGGACAGGTCCAGCGAGACGAAGCCGGGGACAGTGCTTTCCGCCAGCATGCCATTGGCGTCGATGCGGGCCAGTTGGAACGACACATTGCGCAGGATGGCCGAGCGGTTCACCAATTCATTCAGATTGAAGCCCTTGGGGTCTTCCTCGTACGCCGCTTCCATGTACATCAGCGACTGGTCCAGACCGGCCACAGTGCGTTGGATGTGCTCCTGGAAGGCGCGGGCCAGATTGGCATTGTCGGCTTCGGCCTGCGCCAGCACCCGTTCGCGCTCGCGGCCAAGATCCCAGGCCAGACCCAGCCACAGCAGCGCCAGGACGAAAATACCGAAGGCGGCAACCGCGCCTCCGGCATTCATCCTGATCGACATCGCTCGTGGCATGTTGGTCCCCTATCCTGTTGACCGCCGCCGCCGGGCGCATCCTGCGACGCACCCAATTGCCCATCCCGTGGCGACGACGGTCATTCTGTTTCTTGACTGCGCAAGCAAGTCTGGAAAGACTGCCGACGCGTTCCCGAATTCTCATTGCGAGTTTTCTATCAACTCTCTTTCAATAGAATTCTGGTTGTGATTGAATTCGACTGAAACGCTGTGTGAACGGCGTGTAAATGTTGCGGTGCGAGGGAGAGAGCCATTGTCCGGCGCCAAGGCTCATGTTCTGATTGTCGAGGACGAACCGGTGACCCGCGGCAAGCTGGCCGCCCATCTGGTGGCCGAAGGCTTCCAGGTGAGCGAGGCCGCCGATGCCCGCGACATGCGCACCATCGTTTCGCGCACCGTCCCCGACGTTGTCCTGCTGGACATCAATCTTCCCGATGAAAGCGGCCTGATCCTGGCCCGCGATCTGCGGGCCAAATCGTCGGTGGGCATCATTCTGGTGACCGCCCGCCAGGACGAGACCGACCGTATCGTCGGCCTGGAACTGGGCGCCGACGATTACATCACCAAGCCGTTCAATCCGCGCGAACTGGCGGTGCGGGTGCGCAACCTGATCCGCCGCGTGGCGCCCAGCATGGCCGCCGAACGTCAGGCCAGCGGCGTCTACACCTTCGCCGGATGGAAGCTGGATTGCGACGCCCGTCAGTTGATCTCGCCCCAAAGCGAGGGCGTGCGCCTGACCCGCGGTGAATTCGACGTGTTGGCCGCCCTGGCCCGCAACGCCGGCCGCGCCCTGACCCGCGATCAGTTGCTGGATTTGACCCAGCATGACGGCGAAGCGGTGATCGACCGCACCATCGACGTGCTGGTCGGCCGCCTGCGCCGCAAGATCGAGGTGGACCCCAAGCACCCGGCGATCATCGTCACCGTGCACGGCATCGGCTACCGCCTCGTCGCCGGCTGATTTCCCGGTTTTCCCAAAGCCCCGCCCCGGCAACGGCGCGGGGCTTTTTCGTGCCCCCTACTCCACCACCTCGCCCAGGGTCTTGAGCGAGCGCTCCCACAGATCGGGCAAGGCGGCGGCCAGGGCCGGCACGACGGCATCCTCGGCCCGGGCCAGATTCTCGATGGCGCGGCAACGTTCGTTGAGCGCCGTCAGGTGCAGGCTGGCGGCGGCCGAGGCCATGCGGTGCACGACCAGCGCCAGCTTGGGCAAATCACCGGCGGCAGCATGTTCGCCCACCAGCCGCAGGTCGTCGGCCGAGGAGGTGCGGAACAGGTCGACGAAGCCGCGCATGCGGTCGCGGCCTAAATCCTTGAGATCGGCCAGCAGGTCAGGCAGCGCCAGCAAAGAGGCCCCCGAAGAGGCTGGTGGCTGGCCGGGGACAGGTTCAGCGGTCTGGGCGTCCAGCAGCCGCAGCACGTCCTCGACCCGGAACGGTTTCGCCAGACAGCCGTTCAGCCCGGCATCGCGCCACAGCCGCCCGTCGCTTTCCGACGGGTTGGCGGTCAGCAGCCACAGCGGCGTGATAGCGGCGGCACCGCCCAGAGCCCGGATGCGCCGCGCCGTTTCCAGGCCGTCCATGCCCGGCATGTGCATGTCCAGCAGCACCAGATGGAAACCGCCCCAGCCCATGGCCTCGATGGCGGCGGGGCCGTCCTCGACCGCCGTCACCCGGTGGCCGTGCCGCTCCAGAAGCCCGCCCGCCACCTGCCGGTTGACCGGGTTGTCGTCCACCAGCAGCACATGGCAGGCGATATGCTGCTCGACTTCCGCCATCTCCTCTTCGTGCGGGGGTTCGGCGGGCGGCAGGGCGATCATGAACCAGAACGACGAGCCGTCGCCGCTTTGCCCACTACCACCTTGGCTGTCATAGCCGATATCGCCGCCCATCAGGGTAACCAGCCGCTTGCAGATAGCCAGCCCCAGACCGGTGCCGCCGAAACGCCGGGTGATGGAGCTGTCGGCCTGCCAGAATTCGGTGAACAGCCCGGCCCGCGCCGCCTCGGGGATGCCGATGCCGGTGTCGGACACGGTAAAGCGCAAGACGACGCGCCCGTCGGGCAGGGTGTCGATGGGTTCCACCGCCATGGTCACCGAGCCGCGCTCGGTGAACTTGATGGCGTTGCCCACCAGATTGAGCAAAATCTGGCGCAGCCGCAACGGGTCGCCCGCCACGAACGGCGGCACCGAGGGATCGAAGCGGCACCCCAGGATCAGGCCCTTTTCGGCGGCGCGCGGCGCCATCATCAGGCGCAATTCGTCCAGCAGGTCGGAAACGTCGAACGGCACCGATTCCAGCGTCAGGCCGTCGGCCTCCATGCGCGAGAAATCCAGGATGTCGTTGACCAGCCCCAGCAGCAACTCGCCGGAACTGACCACGGTTTCGGCGAAGGTGCGTTGCTTGACGTCCAGAGGCGTGTCCAGCAGCAGCCGCGCCATACCCAGGATACCGTTCAAAGGCGTCCGCACCTCGTGCCCGACGGTGGCCAGGAACACCGATTTGGCATGGGCGGCCAGTTCGGCGCGGTCGCGCGCTTCCTTCAACGCCCGTTCCGTCGCCTTACGCTCGATGGCATAGCGCACCACGCGGGCCAGCATCAGGCCGTCGCCGCTGCCCTTGACCAGATAATCCTGGGCGCCGTGCTTCAGCGCCTCGATGGCCTGGGAATCGTCGTCGTTGCCGGTCAGCACCACCACCGGCAGATCGGGCGCCGCCGCCGTCAACGCCGTCAGGGTGGACAGCCCCGCGCTGTCCGGCAGCGACAGATCGGCCAGCACCACGTCGATATCACCCTGGGCCAGCCGGGCGGTGGCCTGGGCCAGACGCCCGGCGATCTCGACCGTGAAATTGGCCGAACTGATGCGGCGCAGCATGCGGTCCACCAGCCGGGCGTCGGCGGGATCATCCTCCAGCAGCAGGACGCGGACGGTATCGGTCATGACGCCGCCATGGGCAGCCGCACCAGCCGGAACCAGTAATCCTGAAGGCCGTGGATGGTGCGGGTGAAATCCTCGATATCCATGGGCTTGGACATGAAGGAATTGGCGCCCAGCGAATAGGCCTTGGCCACGTCGCGCTCGGCTTCCGAGGTGGACAGCACCACCACCGGGATGCCGCGCAACGAGCGGTCGGCCTTCAGTTCCTCCAGGATTTCATGGCCGGATCGTCCCGGCAGATTGAGGTCCAGCAGGATCAGGCACGGGCGCGGCGCCGATTGGAAATCCGCGCCAATGCGGCGCAGGAAGCCCAGGGCTTCGTTGCCGTTCTTGACATGGTGCAGGGTGACCGGATAGTGGCCGCGCTTGAGCGCGATGCGCACCAGCCCGGCATCGCCCAGATCGTCCTCGACCAGCAGGATGTGATAGGTTTGGGGCAAGGCTTCGTCCACGTTTCCCCCTGCGGTCAGTCGGCGGCGGCGGCGGCGGGCTCGGGCAGCCGCCGTACCTTGGGCCAGGTGAAATGAAATTCGGCGCCGCCATCGCGGCCGGGCTCGACCCAGATGCGCCCGCCCTGGCGCTCCACCACCTTGCGGCAGATGGCCAGCCCGATGCCGGTGCCTTCGTATTCGTCACGGGCGTGCAGGCGCTGGAAGATGCCGAACACCCGCTCGGCATGCTCGGGCGGGATGCCGATCCCATTGTCGGCAATGGTGAATTCCCACTGCTCGCCCAGATCGTACAGGCCGATATGAACCTCGGCCCGGCGCTCGGACGAGCGGTACTTGACGGCGTTGCCCACCAGGTTCTGGAACAGCCGGGTAATCTCGCCCGCCTCGCCCAGCACCACCGGCATCTTGGCTGGAAGCAAGATGCGGGCACCGGCTTCGTCGATCTCGCTTTGCAGATCCATGACCGCCAGATCAAGGGCGCGGCCGGTATCCACCGGCTGGTCCGCCCCCACCCGCCCGACCCGCGAATAGGCCAGCAGATCGGTGATCAGCGCATCCATGCGCCGCACGCCGTCGCGGATGAAATCCATGAATTCACGGGTTTCCACGTCCAGCTTGTCGTCCAGGCTTTCCTCGATCAGCGTCACGTAGGAGCGGACGGTCCGCAAGGGTTGCCGCAGATCGTGCGACGCCACATAGGCGAATTGCTCCAGCTCGCCATTGGAGCGGCGCAGTTCCAGCACCAGGGCATCCAGCTTTTCCTCCAGCCGCTTGCGGTCGGTGATGTCCTGGATGGTGACGTCCATGCGCAGCGGCAGGCCGTCATCGCCGAACGCCACTTCGGCCCGGAACAGGCCGACGCGTTCCTGGCCGTCGGTGCGGATCAGGCGGATATCCTCGACCACCTTGCCCTCGGCGTTCCCGGCCAGGGCAGAATCCAGGGCGGCGTTCAGACGCTCGCGGTCATCGATGTGGACGCGGCGGAAAAAGGCGTTGCGGCTGGGTTCCTCCTCGCCGGGGATCATGCCCAGCAGGGCGTGGAACTGGTCGGACCATACGTGTCGTCCGGTGGCCGCCTCCCAGGTGGCGCTGCCCACCTGGGCGACGCGTTCGGCGTTGGACAGCAAGTTCTGGCTGCGCCGCTCCAAATCTTTGTAGGCAATGTCCAGGCGCTCGACCATGCCCGCGAAGGCGGCGCCCATGCGGGCGATCTCGTCATCGCCGTCGATCATGAAGGCGCGGCGGTCGCTGCGCCCGAACACGAACGAGGTGGCGGTTTCCGCCAGCCCCGACAGCGCACGGGTCAGCCGCTGCCCCAGCAGGGCGCCGAACATCACCACCAACAGCGTGCTGGCGGCGCCGATAGCCAGGAAGGTGGTGGTCAGGTGGCGCAGCGAGGTATCCAGCGCCGCCCGGTCGGCGCCGACCCGGATGAACAGGCGGATGACCGACAATTGCGGCGACAGCGGCACCGCCACTTCAGCCACCATGGGATTGCGTGCCGGGTCCAGGCCCAGCCCCACCGGCGCGGAAAACGATTGGCCGTCGGCCTCGATGCGCAATTCGCCGCTGACCGAGCCCGCCTGCTGCGCCGCCCGGCGCGCCAACTCGTGCAGACTGACCCGCCACACCAGCGCCCCCTCGGCGGTGCCGGTATTGGCATAGATCACCGGTTCGGCCACCCGCAATTCGGGGCCGTCGCCGCCCATGGTCACCTTGGCGCGCACCCTGCCGCTGGCGACGGCGCCCGCCACCCAGGGATCGGCCTCGCGCTGGCCGGGCATCAGCGAGCCGACCAGCGGGCGTCCGATGAAATCGGTGACCGCCAGGGCGGTGCGCATGCCGTGCACCTCGCCCACATCGGCCAGCAGCGGCCGCAGATAGGTTTCGCGGCCGACGCTGTCCACCAGGGCGTTGGCGATGGCGCTGTTGCCCGCCAGGGTGTGGAAGGTGGCCGAGATACCGTCGATCAGATCGCTGACCTTCTCGGCGCGCAGGGTCGCCTCGGTCTCCAGCAGGTCGGCCACCTGCCCGCGAATCAGTTGCGCGGTGACCAGCCACGCACCACCGCCGGTCAGCAGCACGAAGAACAGCGCCAACGCCGAGGCCGAGATGGCGACCCGCGTGGACAGCCGGGCGCGGAGACGGGTGATCATCGCCCCCCCCGCAACGGCACGATGCTGCCATCGGCACGCGGCACCGCCATGAAGACGTTTTCCGCCCTGAGTGCGTCGTGGTCCACCACGGTGAAGGGCGGCGCGTAGCGGCGCACCAGACCGTCATGCTCACGCAGCCGCTCCAGCGCCGCCCGCACCTGGGCGCGATCGGTTGTCCCCGCCTGATCCACGGCGCGGGCCAGCAAATGGGTCAGGTCGTAGGCGTGGGCCACCCCCACCGGGGCGGCGATGTCCTCGGGCCGGGCCGGACCGAATTGCGCCGCCCACAAACCCAGGAACCGCGCCACCTTGCGCGGATCGGCGCTCAGAAAGCTGAAGGTCTGCACCACCGACAAATCCAGGCGGTCCATGGCATCCCCCGCCTGCTGCGCCAGGGTGCCGCCGGTAACGCCCCAATGCATGATCAGCGGCAGGCGTTCGCTTTCCGGCATGGCCGCCACCTCGCGCAGCAGCACCGCGCCTTCGGTGTCGTTGGCGATGAACAGGATGGCCTGCGCGCCCGCCCGCAGCAATTCCACATAGGGCCGCGCCAGGCTTTTATCGCCCCAATTGTACCACGCCACCCCGGCCACCCCGGGCATGCCGGGACCGGCATTGCGTTCGATGGCGGCAACGCCGGAACGGCCCCAGCCGGTATTGGGGGCCAGCACGCCGATGCGGTTGGCGCCCTTGGCCTTGGCGTGGCGCATCATCACCGGCATGGCCCAGCGGTCACGCAGCGACAGGCGGAAGACGTAGGACGGCTGGCGGCCGTTCTCGGTGATGCCGTCGGCCGAGGCCCAGGGGTCCAGCAGGATCAGCCCCAATTGGTGCACCAGATCGAGGTTTTCCAGCACCACCGGACTGAAGCGGCCGCAGAACACCGCCACCAGATCGGGCATGGCGGCCAATTCGCGCAAGTTTTCGCCGGAGCGGGCGGGAACCGAGCGGTTGTCGCGCAGGATCAGCTCCAGCGGCCGCCCGCCCAAGACGCCGCCCGCCGCGTTGATCTCGGCCACCGCCACGGCGGCGCCGCGCTGGATGGCCTGGGCCGAGGTGCTGCCCAGCAGGCCGAATTCGGCATCGATGCCGATGCGGACCGGCTCGGCGGCGGCCACAGAGTGCCCCGCCGCCACCGCGACCAGCAATCCGACGACCCGGAGCCATCGCGAAACACCCATCGGCACCCCCGTTCAATGGTATTAGAATACGGGCGGGCGGGCTCGACCCGCAAGCGTAGAACCGATACAGACGCGAGGTTGCATGAGCCGCGATTACCCTCACCACCCTCTACCGGCGGTTTTGGCCATGGTGACGCGCGGCGGCAAGATCCTGCTGGCCCGCCGCGGCAAGGGCGACACGCCCGATCCGTGGGGCTTTCCCGGAGGTCTGATCGAGGTGGGCGAAAGCGTTCTGGCGGCGGCCGAGCGCGAACTGGCCGAGGAAACCGGTGTTCAGGCCAGGGCCGAACGGGTGGCCGAGGTGCTGGACATCATCATCCATGATTCCGAAGGCCGGGTGCGCAGCCATTTCATCGCCAATGCGGTGCGCATGGCCTGGGTCTCCGGCCAACCGGTGGCAGCCAGCGACGTGGTGGAATGCGGCTGGTTCACCCTGGCCGAGATCGCCGGGCTGTCCTGCCACCCCAATCTGCCGCGTCTGGCCGCGGCGATGCTGGCGCCCTAGGCGGCCTACCACAGCTCGATGTCGTCGGCCTCGGCCGCCTGCTTGGCGCGGGCCTGACCGATAATGGCGTTGAGGCGTGACCGTTGCGGGCTGCTGGCGTTCAACCGCAGATGCACGCCCTTGCGCGATTGCCGCACCACCTCGGCCTCGATGCCTTCGATATCGTCCACGTCGAAGCGCACCTTCTGGCCGCGCGTCAGCGCGCCCTCGGTGACTTCCAGCAGGGCACCGCCCACCGACAGATCCTTGACCCGGCCCGAAATACGGCCGCCACCGCCGGTCACCACCACGCCCACATCCAGCTCGACCCGGGCATGCTGGCGGCGGTTGCCGACCACCGAGCCGCGCAGGGTGCCGATCAGATGGTCGCGCATACCGCTCAGCTGGTTGGAGACGCCAGTCACCGTGTCGTGCACCAGCGACGACATCTGTTCGGCCTCGGTGGCGTTCTGCGACACGGTGGCGATGGTGGCCGACACGGTGTCGGTGGAAGAGGCGGCCTGCCGCGCCTGGGCGGCGATGGCGGCGGCGGCGTCCTGTTGCCGCGCCGTGGTCGCGGCCATTTCCGTGGAGATGGCCGATACCTTGCCGATGATGCCCTCGACCGCCGCGATGGCGCCAACCGCCTGTTCCACCGCCTGCTGGATGCCGGTGACCTGGGCGGCGATCTCGGCGGTGGCCTGGGTGGTCTGGTTGGCCAGCCCCTTGACCTCGCCCGCCACCACGGCGAAGCCCTTGCCGCTTTCCCCGGCCCGCGCCGCCTCGATGGTCGCGTTCAGCGCCAGCATGTTGGTCTGCGACGCGATGGCGTTGATCATGGTGACCACGGTATCGATGCGGTGCGACGCCTCTGCCAGGGTGTTGACGATGGAACTGGCCCGCTGCGCCTGCTCGCTGGCGGCGCTGGCGATGGCGCGGGATTGCTCGGCATCGGTGCGCATGACCTCGATGCTGTCCACCAATTGCCCGGCGGCCTCGGCCACATAGGTGACGTTGGCGGTGGCGTCGCCCGCCGCCAGCGCCACGGCGCGGTTCTGTTCGCCCACATGGGCGGCCTGATCCCGCATGGAATCAGCCACCGCCACCAACGCCATGGAGCGTTGGGTGACATCGGACACAGCGGCGTTGATCTCGCTTTCCAACTGCTCGGACATACCCAGGAAGGTCAGACGCATTTCCTTTTCGGTGGTGCGCATGATGCGTTCGCTCTCGGCGGTCTTGCGCGCCAGATCGTTCAGCGAACCGCGCAAGGCGGCCAGATAGAACAGCGCCTCGCCGCTTTGGCGCAAGGTGAAGCCGCCTGCATTTTCCGGCAGCGAGGTATCGTTGATGGACAGCGCCCGCAACTGGTCTACCACCCGCCCCAACGGCCGCAGCAGACCGGCCCACAGCAGCACGCCGCCGCCCGCCAGGGTCGCCAGCAGCAGGAACGCGGCGATGCCGGAACCGGTCAGCACCAGCGCCGCCGCTTCGACCGCCACCGCCAGGCCCAGCCCGGCGAAGACCGGCCCGGCGGCGGCGCCGTGACGGGCAATGACCGCCGAGGAACGCTCGGCCGCCAGACTGTCGATGCCCAGGTTGCGGAAGTAATTGGCGTACAGCGCGTCATCGCCCAGGATGTGCTTGACCAGCCAGTCGCGCAGGAACTCGAACACTTCGTCGGCGACGGTTTCCGATTGTTCGGCGCGGAACTTGGCGTGCAGATCGGCGGCGGTGGACAGCAGGCGGGCATGGGCCTGTTTGTGCAGATCGATGCCGGGGTAATCCCAGCGGGCGAACATTTCCTCTTCGCGGGCGAAATGGGTGCGGGTGTAATCGATCAGATCGGCCAGGATGGCCTCGATCACTTCGTGGCCGCGCCGGTCCTCGCTGGCTTCCCACAGATTGTTGAGGATGCCGATCAGGCGCTGGTGGTCGGAATCGAAATCCACCACATGCACGCTCAGCTGTTCGCTCCACTCGATCAGCGCCATTCCAGCAACGCTCCCACAAGGCGGCCAAAGCCGCATCCGCCGCACAACTTCCCTGGGGGTTATCCGGGAAAGACCCTATTCGGTCAATGGCTATGCCTCCGGCATTTCATCAAAGCGTCACGCGCAGGACGCAGCCCGTTGGTTAACCTGTCCGACGGATCAACCACCTTGGCAGGGCCATGACTTTCGATCCCGATCCCACCTTGCACGACATGATCCGCGCCTCGTACCGGCTGAGCTGGCCCGGCCCGGCGCCGCGCCATCAGACGCCGCTGCGCCGTCTGGCCGTTCGCGTCGCCACCCTGTGCCGCCGGGAAAAGCTGACCGGCTGGCCAGTAGCATTGTCGGCGCCGCAGGAAATCTAAGGTCTTCCTTGCCCTTCCCCGCTGGCGGCGCTATCGCTTAGGCAGATAGCCCGACGGTTGAGGAAGCCGATGTCCCTCCCCCCCTCCGACATCCCCGCCCAGGCCGAGGTGCTGCGCCTGCTGGGCCGTGCCGCCACCCATGGCGGCCATCGTCCGCGCCGTATCGACACCCACATTTCCAACGTGTTCCTGGCAGGCGATCAGGCGTGGAAGCTGAAGCGGGCGGTGCGGCTGCCGTTCCTGGATTTCTCCACCGTCGAAGCCCGCCGCGCCGCCTGCGAAGCCGAACTGGAGATCAACCGCCGTGCCGCCCCCCAGCTGTATCTGGGGGTGGTACCGGTGACGCGGGGCGCCGATGGCGCATTGCATCTGGGCGGCGACGGCGAGGCGGTGGATTGGCTGGTGCACATGCGCCGCTTCGACCAGCGCACGCTGTTTTCCAAGCTGCTGGCCGCCGGGCGGGTGGACCGCCACCGCATCCAATCCCTGACCGAGGCGGTGTGCCGTTTCCACCAATCCGCCCCCCGCCGCCCGGAAAGCGGCGGCGTCGCTGGGCTGAGCTGGGTCATCGACACCAACGCCAAAACCATGGCAGCGCAAGCCGCCATCCTGCCGCCCGCCGATTGCGCCCGGCTGGCCGAGGCATCGCGCGACTGGCTGCGGCGTCTGGGGCCATTGCTGGAGGAACGGCGCGCCGCCGGACTGGTGCGGCAATGCCATGGCGACCTGCATTGCGGTAACATCTGTCTGGTGGACGGCCAACCGACGTTGTTCGACGCCATCGAATTCTCGGACATCATCGCCCGCATCGACATCTTCTACGATTTCGCCTTCCTGCTGATGGATCTGGACCGGCGCGGGGCGCGGCCGCTGGCCGGATATGCCCTGAACCATTATCTGGACCTGACCGGCGATTATGCGGCGGCGGGCTTCCTGCCACTGTTCCTGTCGCTGCGGGCGGCGGTGCGCGCCCATGTGGCGGCGGCCATGGCGCTGGGCGGCACCGATCCCGAGCGTCTGACCGCCGAAGCGCGATCCTATCTGGCCGCCGCTTTGGCCTATCTGAACCCGCCCGCGCCGACGCTGCTGGCGGTGGGCGGGCTGTCGGGCAGCGGCAAGTCGCGCATGGCCCGCGAACTGGCGCCGTTGCTGGCGGTTCCGGCGGCGGCGGTGGTGCGTAGCGACGCCCTGCGCAAACAGATCATGGGCGCCGGTCTGCTGGAGAAGCTGGGGCCGGACGGCTACACCCCCGAGATGACGGAACGCACCTATCAAGCCCTGTATGAGTCCTGCCTGAAGGTGCTGAAAGGCGGGCATGCGGCGGTGGCCGACGCGGTGTTCGCCCGCCCCGAACAGCGCGAGGCCATCGAGCGCGTCGCCCAGGCGGCGGGAGTGCCGTTCCGGGGGCTGTGGCTGTACACCCCGCCAGACCTGGCGGCGCGGCGCATCAAGGGGCGCAAGGCCAATGTCTCCGACGCCACGGTAGACGTGCTGCGCCAGCAACTGACCTATGATCTGGGCACCATGACCTGGACCCAGGTCGCCACCGGCGGCAGCAAGGTCAAGGCCCTTGCCGATGGCAGGGCGGCATTGGGGGTATGACACCCATGGCCGGATGGTGCGTTAACAAGTCCGGGCCTGGGGTGCATAATTAACAAACGAACAACAGGAGCAAAGCCATGACCGAATTCAAGACCGTGCTGGTACCGGTGAGCGACGGCGTCAACGCCGCCCTGCCGCTGGATACCGCCTTCGGGCTGGCTGCGGCCTTTGGGGCTCATGTGGTCGGCCTGCACGTCCGCACCGACCCCACCTCGGCGGTGCCGCTGGTGGGCGAGGGCATGTCCGGCGGCATGGTCGAGGAAATGATGACCGTCGCCGCCACCCAGGCCGACGAGCGCGCCGGGCGCGCCCGCGCCGCCTTCGACGCCGCCCGCGCCCGTGCCGAGGTCGCCTTGTCCGAGGTGCCGGTGGATGGTCCTTCCGCCGCCTGGGAGGAAATCACCGGCCGCGAAGAGGAAATCGTCCCCTGGCGCGGCCGCCTGTCCGATCTGGTGGTTTTGGGCCGCCCCACCGACGGCCTGGACCCGGAATCGCTGCTGACCCTTAACGCCGCGCTGATGGAAAGCGGCACGCCGCTGCTGCTGACCCCGCCCGCCGCCCCGGCCACCTTTGGCCGCAGCGTGGCGGTGGCGTGGAACGGCAGCGCCGAGGCCGGGCGCGCCGTCGCCGCCGCCCTGCCGCTGCTGCGCCGGGCCGAGCAGGTCACCATCCTGACCGCGCGCGAGGACCGCACCAGCACCGCCAATCCGGCGGCCGAGCTGGCGTCGTACCTGTCATGGCATGGCGTCACCGCGCAAACCCGCGTGGTGCCCGCCGGGTCCAATGCCGGTGTCGCCCTGCTGGAGCAATGCGCGGCGGCCGGGGCCGATCTGCTGGTGATGGGCGCCTATACCCATTCCCGCCTGCGCCAGCTGATCCTGGGCGGCGTCACCCGCCACGTCCTCGGCCATTCGCCGCTGCCCCTGCTGTTGTGTCACTGAACATCCGTCATCCAAAGGGGGCCGCATGCCAGCCATGCGGCCCCCTTGTCTTTTTCGGAACAGATCAACACCCACTCCGCGAAAAACAAGCAGCCGCCTTACTTCGCTGCACCGCACCCGTAATATTGTGCATTGCCGCATTGATCTATGACCGATACTAGAGTCTGACAGGTAATTATCGCAACGCGTGCTAGACTGCATTTCACGACAAATTGCCCCGAACCCCGATCAAGGGAGGGTCGCCATGTTGTCCCTGGTAGATTGCATCGCCTTCAGCGGCTTGACGCCCGACCAGTTGGAAGCGGTTTCCTGCGCCAAGCACGTTCCCGTCATCGTCGCCGCCGAATGGGCGGAAACCGCGTTGGACAGCCTGGACGGCACCCACGAGGTGGAAGCCGCCCTGGCCGAGGAAGCCAAGCTGGCCGCCGACCACCATCTGGCCTGCGCCACCTGCTGGGACAAGGCCCTGGGCGAGTTCCGCCGCGACCATCCCGAGTTGTGATCTATCCGAACAAATCCCCCTGATTGCCGCCGCCGGGCGCGGTGTCCGGCACGGCGGTCAGGTCGCCGTCGAAGGGCCGCAGGGTGTGCTCGACCGCCGCGAACGGTACCGCCGGGTCGGCCCACGCGGCTTCGGCCTCGGGCGGCAGGATCACCGGCATGCGGTCGTGCACATGGGCGATGGACGGCGCCGGGGCGCAGGTGACGATGACCAGCGCCTGACCGTCGAACAGCCCGGCCAAAGCCATGATTGCGCCATCGGCGCGGGACAGCCGAATGCGGGTGCGGCTTTTGCCGTCTGGCCCGACCTGCCATTCCCACCACGCGGTGGCGGGCACCAGCACGCGGCCGCCGCTGCCCAGCAGACGGCGGAAGGCCGGGCGTTGGGCCAGGGTTTCGGCGCGGGCGTTGATCAGCGGCCGCTTGTCCCAATCCACCGCCATGCCCCAGCGCACCAGCCGGGCCTTGCCGCCGCGCACCGCCAGCACGCTGTCGGTGGGCCGCGCCTCGGCGGCATCGGGCCAGGGCGGCGGCTCGGCCAGGGCGAAACGGGCCAGGGCCTCGCGCGACGTCAGCTCCAGTTGAAACCGCGAGCACATCAGCCAGCGAACCGCCCGACGATCAGGAACTCCTTGTTGCCTTCCGGCCCCTTGATCGGACTGTCGCACAGCCCGGCCACGCTCCAGCCCGGCAAGGCGGCCAGCCAGGCGGTGATGCGCTGGCAGACCTCGTCGTGCAGTTCCGGCTCGCGCACCACGCCGCCCTTGCCGACGCGGCCCTTGCCCACCTCGAATTGCGGCTTGATCAGCGCCACCAGCCAGCCGCCGGGACGGACGAAGGTCATGGCGGCGGGCAGCACGGTTTCCAGGCCGATGAAGCTGGCGTCACACACCACCATGTCCACCGGCTCCGGGATCTGTTCCGCCGTCAGGTGGCGGGCGTTGGTGCGTTCCATCACCACCACCCGCTCATCGGTGCGCAACTTCCACGCCAATTGCCCGTGGCCCACATCCACCGCGTAGACGCGGGCGGCACCACGGGTCAGCAACACGTCGGTGAAGCCGCCGGTGCTGGCGCCCACATCAATGGCGGTCAGGCCGGTCGGGTCGATGGCGAAGCGGTCCAGCGCCTCCACCAGCTTGAGGCCGCCGCGCGACACCCAGGGGTGGTCCTGGCCCTTCAGCTCCAGCGGCGCATCCTCGGTCATCTGCTGGCCGGGCTTATCGACGCGCTTGCCGTCCGACAGCACCAGCCCCGCCATCACCAATGCCTGCGCCCGCGACCGGCTTTCAACCAGTCCGCGTTCCACCAGCAACTGGTCGACTCGTTTACGTTCAGCCATGAAACATAGCCCTATTCCAAAAACGGCTATGGAAATTGCCGGTCTTATCCGTCAGCATAATCGAAACTAACCCTCCAAGGGACGTCCGAAGAAACAAAATGGCCACACTGTTTTTCACGCACCCCGTCTGCCTGGAGCACGACACAGGCGACTATCACCCGGAATGCGCCGATCGCCTTAGGGCCGTCCTCAACGCTCTCGACGCTGAAGAATTCATGAACCTGCTGCGCGAGGAAGCGCCGCAGGCGACCCGCGAGCAAATCCTGCGCGCCCACTGCCCGCACCATATAGAGCAGTTGCTGGCGACGGAAGTGGCTCCGGGCGAACATCATTACATGGACCCCGACACGGTCATGTCGCCCAAGACCATCGAGGCTGCCCTGCGCTCGGCCGGCGCGGTGGTGGCGGCGGTGGACGCGGTCGCCGCCAAGCAGGCGCGCAACGCCTTTTGCGCCGTGCGCCCGCCGGGACACCATGCCGAACGCGATGCCTCCATGGGCTTCTGCTTCCTCAACAACGCCGCCATCGGCGCCCTGCACGCCCGTGACGTCCACGGCTTCAAGCGGGTGGCGGTGATCGATTTCGACGTGCATCACGGCAACGGCACCCAGCACATCCTGTGGGACGAGCCCAACGTCTTCTACGGCTCGACCCACCAGGAACACGCCTATCCCAATACTGGCTTGGCCAACGAGACCGGCGGCAAGGGCCGCATGGTCAACGTGCCGCTGCCCGCCGGGACCGGTTCCGACGATTTCCGTCAGGCCTTCGACGACCTGCTGATCTACAAGCTGCGGGAATACGCCCCGGACTTCATCATCATCTCGGCCGGGTTCGACGCCCACGCCCAGGACCCGCTGGCCCATCTGCGCCTCAAGACCTCGGATTTCCGCTGGGCCACCGAGAAGCTGCTGGATGTCGCCTCGGAAAGCGCGGGCAACCGCGTGGTGTCGGTGCTGGAAGGCGGCTACGAACCCGCCGCCCTGGCCGCCTCGGTCCGCGAACACGTCCGCGCGCTGATGGGGCTGTAGCCCCCCTCGGACCAGAAAAGGCCCTCCCCGACCGGGAGGGCCTTTTTCATTGGTCTTCGAAGATGAACGGGGAGCCACCATATCCGTCATGCGCGGGCTTGACCCGCGCATCCATGTGTCGCCGCAGCTCCATTGCCCGTGCAGAGACTGCTCTGCGGAACCACGTGGATGGCAGTGTCAAGCACGGCCATGACGGTGTGGTGAGGCCGCTTTCACCGACAATCCGCGATAAACCTTTTTCATGTCATTCCCACAGCCACGCCGCGCCGCGCACGCCCGACGAATCGCCATGCTTGGGCGGCACCAGTTTGGTGTCCACCGCGTCCGAGAACACGTATTCGCCCCACAGGCGCGGTACCTCGCGGTACAGGCGGCGCACGTTGCCCAGGCCGCCGCCCAGCACGATGACATGGGGATCGAAGACGTTGATCACCGAGGCCAGGGCGCGGGCCAGCCGGTCCTCGTAACGCGACAGCACGCCCTCGGCCTTGTCGTCGCCCTCTTCCGCCAGCCGCACCACCTCTGCGGCGGCGACCTTGCCGCCGAAATCCCGCTCCAGTGCCGGACCGGACAGGAAGGTTTCGATGCAGCCCGCCTTGCCGCAATAGCAGTAATGGCCGGGCAATTCGTCACGCCCCGGCCACGGCAGCGGATTGTGGCCCCATTCCCCGGCGATGGCATTGGGGCCGCGCACCAACTGGCCGCGCACCACCAGACCGCCGCCGACCCCGGTGCCCAGGATGACGCCGAACACCGTGTCAGCCCCCGCCGCCGCACCGTCGGTGGCCTCGGACAGGGTGAAGCAATCGGCGTCGTTGGCCAGCCGCACCGGGCGGCCCAACGCAGCCTCCAGATCGCGGTCGAAGGGCTTGCCAATCAGCCAGGTGGAATTGGCGTTCTTGACCAGTCCGGTGCGCGGGCTGATGGTACCGGGAATGCCGATGCCGACGGTGCCGCCCCGGCCCAGTTCACCCTCGATTCCCTCCACCAGCTCGCGGATGACGCGAATGGTGCCATCATAGGAACCGCGCTCGGTCGCCACCCGCCGCCGCAGCAACTCGGCGCCGGTCGCTCGGTCCAGGGCGATGGCCTCGGTCTTGGTGCCGCCCAGGTCGATGCCGATGCGCAGAGGGATTTGTTGGGGCATGACCACACTCCCAGCGTGTGCTGTGATCCATTGAAAACTAATACATCTGGGCCATATCCCTGTCTTCGGCTCAGTGTGGTTAACTGGCATGCCATAACAACAGGACAGACCGCCCCGTGACCCGCGCCCCGCTTGATCATCCCTTCCCCACTCCGCCCGTTTCCGCCACCCTGTTGGATGTCGCCCCCGGCATTTCCTGGTTGCGCATGGCGCTGCCCTTCGCCCTGGACCACATCAACCTGTGGCTGTTGCAGGACGACGACAACGGAACCGCCATCGTCGATACCGGCGTGGATGATCCGGCGACCCGCGCGGCGTGGCGAACGGTGCTGGAAGGGCGGCGGGTCTCGCGGCTGATCTGCACCCATTTCCATCCCGATCACATGGGACTGGCGGGCTGGCTGGCGGCTGAGCACGGGGTGACGCTGACCGCCACCCTGGGCGAGTGGAGCTTCGGCCGTATGCTGAGCCTGGAAACCGGCGAGGATTACGCCGACAATCAGGTGGAGCATTACCGCCGCGCCGGGCTTGGCCCCGATCTTCTGGAGGGCGTGCGGGCGCGCGTCGGGTCCTATCGCGGCCGGGTGTCGCCGCTGCCCACCGCCATCTCCACCATCAAACACGGCAGCCGCCTGACGATCGGCGGCCGGACATGGCGGGTGATCATCGGACGCGGCCATGCCCCCGAGCATGCCTGCCTGTGGTGCGAGGAACTGGGCGTGCTGATTTCCGGCGATCAGATCCTGCCGCGCATCAGCCCCATTGTCGGCGTATGGCCGCAGCAGCCCGACGACGATCCGTTGGGCGAGTTCCTGGCTTCGCTGGAAAATCTGAAGGTCCTGCCCGCCGACACGCTGGTGCTGCCGTCGCACGGCCTGCCGTTCCGGGGATTGCACGAGCGCGCCGACGAATTGCTGCGCCACCACGCCGAACGCCTGGACCGCCTGCGCGCCGCCCCCGGTCCGGCCACGGCGCTGGAACTGTCACGCGCCCTGTTCCGCCGCGAATTGGATGCCCAGCAGATGGGCTTCGCGGTCGGCGAAACCCTGTCCCACGCCAATCATCTGGTGGCGCGCGGCGAATGGCGGCGAGAAACCCGCGATGACGGGGTGTGGCTGTTCGGAGCAGCCGAAGGATACGGACAACGATGAACCGCAGCATCCTGCCACGCGCCGGGATCGTCTTCGCGCTCGGGCTGGCACTGAGCCTGATGCTTCATACCGCATTGCATTACTGGCGATTGCACGGGTTGCCAGGCTTCGTTCTGGTCTTGGGAGCCCTGCCATGGTCGCTGCCGTGGCTTGAATGGTGGCGCCCCTTGAGCCAACCGTTGGGCCCCACCATCCGGGTTGTCCTTGATGTGCTTTTTCTCAGCTTCGGCAATGCCGTGAACGGCGCGCTCGTCTACGTCCTCGTCACCCGATGGAGACGCAAGCGGGCACGATTCGCACCGTAAAGGCTTCTCAGCCGCAGGCTTCCTGGGGGGCGCAGTACAGGCCGTACAGGGTATCGATGACCGCCGCCGCCTCGGTTCCCGCCAGGGAATAGAAGATGGTCTGGGCCTGACGGCGGGTCTGCACCAGGCCGTCGCGGCGCAGGCGGGCAAGATGCTGGCTCAGCGCCGATTGCGACAGGCCGATGATGCGTTCCATCTCGCCCACCGACTTTTCGCCGTGCAGCAACTGACACAGAATCATCAGCCGGTGCTCGTTGCTCATGGCCTTGAGCAGCGTGCTGGCACGGCGGGCGCTGTCTTGCAGCTTCTCCAATTCCATAGACGACGGCATCCTTAACCCTGCGAACCCAGGGGGCAGAATAACATCCAAAACCCAGGTTTCAATATTTCAACATTGGAGAATGTGCAAACAAATCGCAGAAAAGGCGTTACACAGCCCTGATTTGTTGTTTCCAGGCATACGACTTTCGACCGTAGCGCTCCAGGCACCGGTTCAGGCGCCGATGGCGTCCACCGCGGGCTGCCCCAGGGCGGCCAGAACACTGGCGACGATATGCGGGGCGTTCAGCCCGGATTCGTCGTACTGAACCTTGGGCAGGTCATGATCGAGGAAGCGGTCGGGCAGGGTCAGGCTGCGCACCTTGAGGCCGCGATCCAAGGCACCGTTCTGGGCCAGAAGATGCAGCACATGACTGCCGAAACCACCGACCGAGCCTTCCTCGACGGTGATCAGCACTTCATGCTCGCGGGCGAGGCGCAGGATCAGGTCCTCGTCCAGCGGCTTCATGAAGCGGGCGTCGGCCACGGTGGTGGACAGGCCGCGCGCCGCCAGATCCTCGGCCGCCTTGCACGATTCCGCCAGACGGGTGCCCAGGGACAGGATGGCGACGCGGTTGCCCTCGCGCACGATGCGGCCCTTGCCGATGGGCATCACCTCGCCGCGCTCGGGCAGGTCCAGGCCCACACCCTCGCCGCGCGGATAGCGGAAGGCCGAGGGGCGGTCGTCCAAGGCGGCGGCGGTGGCGACGGCGTGCATCAGCTCGACCTCGTTGGCCGGGCACATGAACACCAGATCGGGCAGGCAGCCCAGGAAGGCCAGATCGAAGGCCCCGGCATGGGTGGCGCCGTCGGCCCCCACCAGACCGGCACGGTCGATGGCGAAGCGCACCGGCAGCTTCTGCAACACCACGTCATGGATCAACTGATCGTAGCCGCGTTGCAGGAAGGTGGAATACAGCGCGCAGAACGGCTTGAAGCCCTCGCACGCCATGCCGGCGGCGAAGGTCACCGCGTGCTGTTCAGCGATACCAACGTCGAAGCAGCGCTCGGGATGGGCGTTGGCGAACAGGTCCAGGCCGGTACCGGCGGGCATGGCGGCGGTGATGGCGACGATGCGGTCGTCATCCTTGGCCTCGGCCAACAGAGCCTTGGCGAACACCGAAGTATAGCTGGGGGCGTTGGCTTTGGGTTTGGCCAGGGCGCCGGTGACCACGTCGAACTTGCCGACGCCGTGATACTTGTCGGCGGCGGCCTCGGCCGGGGCATAGCCCCGCCCCTTCTGGGTCACCACATGGATCAGCACCGGGCGGTTGTCCTCGGAATCGCGGACGTTCTTCAGCACCGGCAGCAGATGCTCGAAATTGTGGCCGTCGATGGGGCCGACGTAATAGAAGCCCAATTCCTCGAACAGCGTGCCGCCGCCCGAGACGAAACCGCGCGCATATTCCTCGGCCCGCTTGGCCGCGCGCTCCAGCGGCGGCGGCAGCACCTTGGCCAAATCCTTGGCGAAGCTGCGGATGGACATGTACGGACGCGACGACAGCAGGCGCGACAGATAGGCGCTCATGGCGCCCACCGGCGGCGCGATGGACATGTCGTTGTCGTTGAGGATCACCACCAGACGGGAATCCATGGAACCCGCGTTGTTCATGGCCTCGTAGACCATGCCCGCGCTCATGGCGCCATCGCCGATCACCGCGATGACGTTGAAATCGCCGCCCTTGAGGTCACGCGCCACCGCCATGCCCAGCCCGGCCGAGATGGAGGTGGAGGAATGGCCGGCGCCGAACGGGTCGTACTCGCTTTCCGAGCGCTTGGTGAAGCCCGACAGGCCGCCGGGCTGGCGCAGGGTGCGGATGCGGCCCTTGCGCCCGGTCAGGATCTTATGGGGATAGCATTGGTGGCCGACGTCCCAGATCAGCTTGTCCTGGGGGGTGTCGAAGACATGGTGCAGCGCCACCGTCAGCTCGACCACGCCCAGACCGGCGCCCAGATGGCCGCCGGTGATGGACACCGCCTCGATCATTTCCTGGCGCACTTCGTCCGACAACTGCCGCAATTGCTCGGCGGAAAAGCCCCGGATATCACCGGGCTCGTCCACCTGATCCAACAGGCGGGCGGCGGGAATGGGCGTGGACGTGGTCATGAATGTTCCCCTCAGGCCTGGCGCTCGACCACGAAACGGGCGGTCGCGCGCAGCAGGTCGGCCTTGTCGCCGAACGGATCAAGATGGGCGCAGGCCTGATCGGCCAGCAGGCGCGCCTGGGCGCGGGCGCGCTCGATACCCAGCAAAGAAACAAAGGTGGCCTTGCCAGCATCGGAATCCTTGCCGACGCGCTTGCCCACCTGGGCGGCATCGCCTTCCACGTCCAACAGGTCGTCGGCGATCTGGAAGGCCAGACCGAGATCGTGGGCGTAATTGCGCAACGCCTGCCGCAGATTGGCCGAAGCCTTGGCCAGCACCGCCCCCGCCTCGCACGAGAATCCGATCAGGCGGCCGGTCTTCATCTGTTGCAGGCGGGTGATGGCGGCGACGTCCATAGTCAGTTCGGCGGCGCGCAGATCGATCATCTGGCCGCCGACCATTCCGGCCGCGCCCGAGGCATGGGCCAATTCCGCCACCAGGGCGCAGCGCACCGCCGGGTCGGAATGGGTCGGCTCGGCCGCCAGCACGTCGAAGGCGCGGGTCAGCAGGGCGTCACCGGCCAGCAGCGCCGTCGCCTCATCGAACTGACGGTGGCAGGTGGGACGGCCGCGGCGCAGATCGTCGTCGTCCATGCACGGCAGATCGTCATGGATCAGCGAATAGCAATGCACCATCTCGATGGCGCAGCCGACCCGCAGCGCCGAGGACGGCGCCACGTTGAACAGGGCGGCGGATTGCGTGACCAGAAACGGCCGCAGACGCTTGCCGCCATCCAGCGAGGAATAGCGCATGGCCTCGACTACCCTGGATTCCGGGCCATCCGGCAACGGCAGCAGACGGTCCAACTCGGCGTTGACAGCTTCGCCCACCTGCTTCAGCGCGGCGGCCAGGGCGGAATCGCGGGGATCGGAGCTCACGGCGATGCCTGTTTACTGGATGTTGGCCGGTTCGACGGCGGCCTGGCCATCGGGACCGAACGAGATACGCTCGACCTTGGCCTGGGCTTCCTTCAGCTTGGCCTCGCAATGACGCTTGAGCAGCGCGCCGCGTTCATAGGCGTTGATGGCGTCATCCAGCCGGGTCGAGCCGGTTTCCAGGGCGCGCACGATCCGCTCCAGCTCCGTCAGGGCATCCTCGAAGCTCAGGGCGGCGATATCGGGCGGCAGCTCGGCCATGGAAGGCGGTTCCTCGGGCAATGGCGAAAATCAGGGCGGGAAGTTTACGGACCCCTGAAACCAAAGGCAAGCTTCCCGCCCGTTTCCCCAGGTTCGTGCCGAACCGGCGCGAAGTTACTATCGTCATGCCCGGACTTGATCCACGGCTGTCCGGTTTAAAGTTCACGCCCATTGCAGCATCATCTGATTGGGGTCGATCCGAGGCTTGGGATCGTCTCCGATCAGGCGGTCGATGCGTTTTCTGTGCATGAGATTGGCGCGGACCAGGCGGGCGAAGGCGAGCGGGCTTTGGACGGCCTTCTGGGCGGTCTGGGCCATGCGCAATAGCAGGAAGGCGATGAGGGCAACGGCGACCTGAATACGGACAGCATTCTCGCTGATGCCGAGGAAATGGCGGATTTTCAGGGTCTGTTTGATCCAGCGGAAGAA
>Ga0209373_10000186_pt1 | contig 132399 bp, 112 predicted proteins | sample Higcelweek5metaG_FD_187173 | JGI IMG/M metagenome (GOLD analysis project Ga0209373, IMG submission 187173) | Freshwater pond sediment microbial communities from the University of Edinburgh, under environmental carbon perturbations - High... | ecosystem: Environmental > Aquatic > Freshwater >... | reverse complement strand
TTTTCACCGCCTCCGAAGAAACAAAGCACAATATTTTAGGTATGAACTCACGCATTGCACAGCTTGCGATAATTGACTCGATTTATATTTATATAATATTAAATAAAAATAACGAAGCGGTAACAGCCATACAAAATACCGAAAAAGCGTTGCAAAGCAAAAAATATTAACTAATTTTTTTGATTATTTCAAAGGAATAATAAGCATATCACCTTCAAGCCCATCCGCTTTCGTTTTACTGCAAATAAGTCAAGTTTAGATAACGAAATATAATATAAAATAACACTATGTCAGATAACACTTTTCGAAACAAATATATAATGATAATATGCTTTATCCCCAACATAACAATCAAATACAAAATTGCTTTAATCGATATTATTATCATATACCAAACGCATTGTCGGGTCAGCTTGAAATGCTGCTTTTGAAGATTGAAAATGAGTATAAAAAAATATGTGTTCGGAGAAAAAATCATCAAAGGAATTTTTTATGTTTCTTATTCGCAATTCCGACAAAGTTTCATCGGAGCAGTCGAAAATAAAGTCTGACACCAGTATTCAGGAGATAGTAACATATCTAAGTGAAAATTATGATAAAGCTATAAATCTTATTGACATTGCAAGGCTTTATGCAATAAGCCCTGAGCATTTATCAAGGAAATTCAAAAAAACAACAGGCTTTGGTTTCAGTCAATACTTAACCCTTGTCAGAGTGAAGCAGGCGGAAAAGCTTCTAAGTTCTGCAAAAATACCCGTGACAGAAGTTGCCTCACTCTGCGGGTTTAATGACAGCAATTATTTTTCGACAGTATTCAAAAAAACAGCAGAAATATCTCCGATTAAATATACGGAAACACTGATTTAATCTACCCAAACCAACCATATGTGTCTTTGCACCGAATGTTTGAATTCGCAAAACAAGAGGTACATGAATATGACAAATTGTAATTTCTTTATGACTTTACAATTCACCGTTACAAAAGTATAATATTGTTCTCACACTTCTGCACATTATAAATTAAGTTTCTATGTTTATTTCTCATAACAGATCTCATAATATCGTTTATATTTTCGGCTTTAGAATCAATTTCAACTGCTGCAATACGTTCTCTAAATCCTACGTGATTATCAGTGCCTGCAAGTTTAATCAAAGAATAATTGTTAGCATATTCATCTGCCAGCCTGTTTTCAAAATCAGTTCTAGAAACATTAATTGTTTCTACAGCATCTACCTTGCGAGGCAAAAGCCTTATCATTTCTATATATCCCGCCTCCCTAAAAGGGTGTGCCTGCACGATAAAACCACCGTCATGATGTACAGTATCGCAATACTCATTTATACTGAGTTTATCGCAATTTTCATGTGCCAAAAGCCATTCTCTGTTTAATCCGTATGTAAGAAAATCTGTTCCATTCAAAGAAAATTCCCAACCTAAAAAAACATCAACACCTATTTTTCTGCCTCTTTCGCAGGCATTTTCGAATCCTTTCAAAAACAAGACAACACGTTCTTCCCATGATAAATCCCGAGGAACTATAGTGTTTCCATTAAAAAAATGGTCAGTAATTACTATTCCATCGTAGCCGGCACTTTTATAAAAATCAACCAAATCCGAAGCATCTATACTTGCACATTTGCTTGATTCTCGTGTATGGCAGTGCATTTCATATTTATACATAATACAACCCCTATCTATAATGATTCGATCTATTGCTTAAATTACCGCACCTTGTTTTGTCAGCTTTTCTTGAACCTTCTTAACATTTATTTCATTAACATTTACTTTATCATTAAATGCAACTGCAATTGCAGTACCTGCAGCTTCACCAAGGCAACTTACAATAGGCATGATTCTAATAGATGCTTGTGCCTCATGCGTTGCGGAAATACATCTGCCTGCAACAAGAAGATTGTTTGCATTTTTTGGAATTAAGCTTCGTAATGGAATAGTGTAATACTGGCCATCCGGGAAAAAATAATGACTTGTTCCGCTACCTTCAGGGTTATGTATATCAATGTCATAGTTGCCAACCGCAATTGAATCGTCGAATTTAGTGCAGGATATAAGGTCATTTCCGGTCAGCAAATATTCACCGTTTATCATGCGGCTTTCCCTTACACCGATTTCCGGAGCAGTCATCAGCAGATCAGAATTTTCAAAACCATCTATATTATTTTTCATAAAATTAAACAGCTCCAAAACCTGTTCTCTTGCCTCAATTTCCGCCTTAGTTATGTCAAAAGCATCAACCGGATTAAGCTTTACAATTCGTGTCGAGTTAAAGTGCAGAACTCCGTTAACCATGTTATGAAAAATCAAGACATCCTCACGGACATTCTTAATTTCCCCTTTTCTTCTTTTTTCGTTATACAATTTATTTATATACGGCTGAGCTTTTTTGTATTTATCAATATCAACATTAGCAACCCTAAAGCACAAAGTCATTGGCTGACAAAGATTGTCGTTTTCTCTCCCTATATGGTACGGGCAACCGCATAAAACTGCTAAATCCGCATCTCCACTAGCATCAATAAAGTAGTCGGCGAAAATTTCTTGCTTGCCTGATTTATTTGCAACTGTAACTGAGTCAATTTTTTCACCGTTCTTTTTTACATCAATTAAATAAGAATGGAATAAAAGATTTACATTTGAGTTTAAAACCATTCTGTTTAGCACTATTTTTAAATACTCCTCGTGGAAAAGACATGGAATATCCCCCTTTACCGCACTCATTTTCCTCAGTTCTTCCGTTATCTCAGTAAAAAGTCCACGGCTTAACTGAACATTCTTCATTTTTTTGTTTTCCTCAATATTTGTAGCATTAATCATAAATGGATTAACAAGGCTGTTTACTGCAGCCCCACCCAAGCAATTAGCCTTATCAATAAGCAATACAGATAGACCCGCCCTTGCAGCGCTTATTGATGCACATGTACCTGCAAATCCTCCACCTACCACTACTAAATCGTACTTTTCCATATGTTCACATTCCTTTAAATATTATTTTATAAAATCATATCATACAACAACGTTAATTTCAAATACTTCCTGCACTGATTATACCGTTTTGTGTAAGCACATAGCTATTTGTGTACGGTATTAGTCTCTCAATATCTTTGAAAACAAATGATTTAACAGTATCACTATCTGAGCCTATTACAAAATCAGTAGACAATTCATAAGTATCATATGCTTTTATGCTATGCGCCAATACTGACGAGATTGAAATTGAAGCAATAGAACCCTTGCTGTTATATACTGCAACTGCAAAAAACAAATCCATCGGCTGTTCAATTGATGTTTGATTAACTATATTAGCCTTACAGGTTAATAAACCCGTTTGCTTTTTAAATATTCTAGTTCCTGACACATAAAAATTATGCTCAGTTACATAGGGTATTGTGAGATTTAATCTGTTTTTTATAGATTTTTTTGCAATACCGTCATTTAAAATTAACAATAAATCTTCAATTTCCTGCTTTTTACTCCAATCATCAGGAGAGGCAAGCATATTTCCAATTAGCAATTCTGATTGCTTTATTGTATCGGAATCGTTCAAATTATAATATTCAATAACCAAATCATCAAACACTATATCAATACCCAAACGGTTTGGTGAGGCAACCAATCCTGCTATGTTACAGTAACCCGTTATCGCTTGTGAAACATCGAAATTCCATTTCTCCGGCTCCTGCATTTCATTTGGGAATATTTTTACACGCAACATATCATTTCCTGATTTTACGGCTTTTATATTCAAAATAACCTTATAATACTGCCCAAGGTTTATTGTATAACCAGTATCGTAAGCTGTTGTGCCACTACCTATTTTTAGGATTGGATGAAGCTCGGTTTTCGAATCAGCATCATTCATAACACCCACCGCAATGCTTGTAGTACCTATTAAATCAAGCTTTTGGATGTTATAACCTCCCGATACCGGAGCATTCATCTTCATTATCCAGCTTGTGTAGTATTCGGAGTCCGAATCAAAATCAATTTTATCTCTCATACTCCTGTATAATGAAAGGGAATCGGTATAAGACGCAGTTGTATAATCTAATTTGTTTTTAGCAATAGTGTATTTGCCGGTTACTTTATTAGTTAATTCTTTATCAGCATACCAGCCGCCTGTCCAACCCTTGTTTAAATCGGCAGAAATGCTGTCTAAGGGTGTACCGTCAGTATAATTAAAGCTTTCCTCGGCAAGTACTTTCGAAACAGTTGATGTGCCGTTTTCCACCTTAAACGGTATATTTGCCGTACCGACATTCCCCAAACCGTCATAGACATAACAATAAAGCCTGTATTCCCCTGCATCATAAGGCGCATTAAACATTGCAACAGCTTTGTTCTGAGGATCAAAGCTGAATATAATATTCATTGGTTCCTTAATATAATCCATACTGTTTCGCCTTATTTCATATTTATAAACTACAGCTTCTCCCCCATCATTTATAATATCGACATTTGCCGTACACGCTTCGCCTGAATTTATAATGATATTATCTTTAGCTTGTTTGTTGTCAATATATATTGATGTTACAGACGGAGCTTTTTTTTGTGGAGACTGACCGTTCCAGCATTCATACAGAGCATCATATATTGTGGTTTTTAAATAATTTTGTTCCAAAAAAACATTATACCATGTATGCGTCCCACGATATGCCCCATAAGCCGCAAATGCAAAGGAACCTAAGCATTTATCTTTTTTTCCGTAAATATAATTTAGATATCTGTTTTTATAATCAGCGGCTTTTAAAATATCAGTGCGTTCAATTACCGCGGCCCATGATGTTTTTTCCAAGCTTCCGAGTTCGCTCGGCTGATCAGTTGAAAATTCGGTTATCATATATGCTCCCTGCCACAATGCAGAGTTGACATTACCGTAAACATTACCGATATACTTATAACTGTTGAACGATACAATATCAATAAACGGCGCAAGTTCTCTTATTCCTGTAATTTTATCAATATGAGAACCGGCATGTACCGATGTTGTAGGGTGATAAGGGTCAACAGTCTTAATATATCCGGCAACATCATTCATAGCTTTTTGAATTGCACCCATATCCGCAGACGTAGTTATGTCAACCTCATTTCCTACTGCCCACATCAACAGTGCAGGATGGTTTTTAAAGGTATCAACCTGCTTTTTCAAATTACTCAGTTGGCTTTGGACTGCATCTTTATTGTTTGCATATTGGAATGTCGCTGTCTCGTGGTTCATCCATAACCCAAGTACAACCTTCATTCCCAATCTCTGTGCCTCGTCCAATATTGCGCCCGTAGTGCTTGTGATTGAGCTGTATGTTCTTATTGTGTTTCCACCCGCTGCTTTAATTTTGTCCATTCCCTGATTATTGCACATTCCTTTTATGTAAAACGGTTCACCATTAACTGACAACGAAAAATTCTTGCTTGTCCTGTCCTGCAAAATATTTACCTGTTCGGTATAATTAAAGGGTAAAGGATTTATTATATTAGCCTCAACGGGAGCGCTTTGACCTGTCATGTCAGAGGAAAGCACAAGCTTAACCGCATCCGCACATACAATTCCCTGACCATTTGATTTAAGCTTGATATAATTACCGTTTCCCGAGGTCATATAATATGTGCCTATTTGTACCCAATACCCTCCGTTTACACTTTGATTAACTTTTTTTGTTGTATCAACCACAGCCCCACCTTGAAAGCCTATTTCTATAGATGAAGCTTCGCTTGCTTCCATTTGCGGCCATGTAATATAAACAATATATAAACCTGGTGTGGTTACATTCGGCCTCCAGACTGCATTTGCACTGCTTTCTACACTTGTAAAGCAGTTACTTCCGTAACTGCTTTGCAAATCATTGCGTAATTGCCACGAACCGGTTTTGCTGAATACGCTTGATATATTATCTACTGTTATCTCATCACCCACCTGTGCTGCAGATGCAGTCAATGGGTAAATAGATATTATTGAAACAACAAATATTATAGTTATACCTAAAGCCATATATCTAAACATCTTTTTGTGCATATTGTCACATCCTTATACTGTTCTTTGATTAAATTTATATTTAATCAAAGACAATTCAATACTATTTTCTATGTGGCAACGCCGATAGCGGACAACTTGTTTGTCCGCAGTTTAAATAAAAAATAGTATTACAAAATGTAAGCTCCTTGCTCCTTCAGTTTAGATTTCAATTCATTTGTATCTATATCTTTAACAGAACACCCTACTTTTACAGCCATTGCAGCAGCAGTTCCTGCGCCCTCTCCCATAGCCAGACAAACAGGCATAACCCTAACACTTCCCTGCACCATACGTTCACATGATATGGAACGTCCTGCAACTATAACATTATTAAGCCCTTTAGGCAAAAGACATCTGTATGGAATACCGTGTGATTCACCCTTTTTATACTTTATACTAGCAATATATTCAGGGTCAACAACTCCTGAATGAACATCTATAAAGTAACTGTTACGGCATATTTCATCATCAAATATTTTTCTTTCTGCATAATCATCAAGCGTTAATGTGTATTCACCTTCAATATTCCTTGTTTCACGAATTCCCAAAGCAGGGGCGGATAATGCAACAAAAGAGTTTGCAAATGCCTTTGGCATAAATTCCGCCAAACCTTCCTTAACCTGCTGTGATATTTGTCTTCCTTCTATTAAAGCCTTTGATACCGAGATAGGGTCCGTACCGTCTACCGTAACGTGCTGTGCATTAAGTCCCACAACACCAGGTCCTATTAAAGTGCTGCACATATGACTGTCTTTCACCAGTGGATATTTTTCTGAATTTATCATATCATATACAGGGCTGTTTTTATTTTCACCATTTAGCCACTGACCATGCTTAAAGCCATAATCGTCAACATTTGCTAATAAAAAGCATAATGTTCCGGGCTGCAGTACTCCGTCTTTTTCATCACCCTTTGTATATGAAGCTCCAGCCCAAACAGCTAAATCTGCATCACCTGTGCAGTCGATAAAAACCTTTGCTTTATATGCTGTCAATCCGGATTTATTACTTACAACAATAGATTCAACATTTCCATTATCATCAGTACAAACCGCAGAAAGCATTGTATTAAACATAATGTCCACGCCTGCCTGTGATACTAATTCATCATAAACAATTTTTAACTTTTCAGCATCTATCGGAACCCAACTGTATGAAGTTTCAGGTATATGTGCAATGCTTTTTTTGGAATTTTCTAAAACTTCAAATGCAATACCCTTATATATAACTTTCTCTCCATCTGTAAAAGGACACCATGTGGGCACCAAACCACCTGTTCCCATTCCACCAAGATAAGAGCTTTGTTCGATAAGCAGCACCTTAGCACCTGCTCTTCCTGCCGCTATCGCAGCGGAGCAGCCCGAAGGCCCTCCACCTGCAATTATTATTTCATATTGTTCATTTAAAGGTATATTATTGCTAAAATTTATGCTTTTCATTTTGAATCCCCCATATTTTTAATTATTGCGGAAGTGAAATTTTCAAATCCTGATTATAAGTATAATTATACGTATACTCAATATCGTTATATTTACCTTCTGCCGCAGAGACGGTATATCCTACCATTGCAACTGCATTTATAATTCTGCCTGTGTTTTTGTCTATATGAATTTCAAGACTATATTTGTCTACTGCATCATTTTTCTGTACAAAATCCATGTTATTGTAACCTCTTAGTGCATTACTGTAAAGTCCCTCGGCAAAAACATTACCTCTCATTATATATTTACCTTGCTCTGTTGTTTCATCTACAGTCAATTCACTAAATATGCTTTTATCTTCTGATAAAAGTTTATAGAAATTCATTATATTAAACGCATTGTCAAGCTGTGTTTTTATCCATTTTCCATCTTTATCCTTAGTAAACAATGTTTTCCCCGAAATGAACATATCACTGTTTTGCAAGCCCGACGAGTGATATTTAACGCTTGATGATATATGAGTGCTTATACCATCGGTTGCAACTTCACCTTCACCTGTGGCACCGTAGATTATACCGTTTATATTCTCTGTGATATTAACATTAACATCAGCACTTATTTTCGTATTAGACGCAATTTCCTCCGCCGCCTTTGCCAGTAACTCTTTAACCTTTTCAGGGTTTTTAACCTCTGTTACTACGCCTGTTTTGGTTTGTTTTACATAAATCGGTATATTATCAACGCCTACGTTATCATGTCCGTCATATGCATATGCATACACTCTGTAATAACCGGGAACTGATGGAACTTTCATTTTCGCCTTATTTGTATTTAAGTTATCCACCTTTTCAATCAGTCTTGGATATTTATCTGTTACAGATGTATTGACTTCCTCTCTGATTTCAAAGCCGTATGTCAAAGTGTCATTTTCCCTGTCCGTAACTGTTATTTCCAATTCTATATCATCACTGGGCGCAAGAATAATATTTTCATCTGCTTTTTTATTATTTAGCATTACACTCTTAACCCTCGGAGCCACGTTGTCGGCATATTTACCCGTCCACGCATACTGCATTTCATGCATAATCGGAGTTTTTTTGCCATTAAAGATAAAACCATACCATGTCAAGGTTCCTTCGTATCCCACCGCATATGGCAGACAGAACGCATATCCTCCTACTCCCTTGTTATTATTCATAATATTTGTCAAGTGCCTTGTCCTGTACAGATCTGCCTTTTCGTCATTCGGCATTTCCAAGACTACTCCCCAAGACGTTCTGCTGCATTCCCATGTTCCGTCCGGTCCGTATTCCGAAACTATTAACGGTCCTCTCCAGCCTGAATCCACGGTACTTGGGTAACAACTTGCAATTCCTTTGTATGAATTTATTGATAAAATATCAACACTCGGGGCAAATTCCATAAGTTTTTCTTGCTTAGTTACACTACTGCCGGCAAATACGGTTGTTACCGGATGATAAGGGTCAACCTTCTTTATGTATCGGGTAACCTCCTCAATCATAGCATAGACCTCACCCTGCGTATCACTGCCCTCCGATTCATTGTTAACCGACCAAAATGCGAGTGCAGGATGATCTTTAAAAGTATCAATTGCTTTCTTTTGCCTATTTACATATTCCGTGTACAATTTTTTGTTACTATAGTCAAGCTCACTTGTTTTCGGTATCCATATACCTGCCATAACAGTTAAGCCGTTGTCATAAGCATAGTCTAAATTGCCTTCATACAGTGCAGTATCACCATATGTGCGGAATGAATTGCCGCCCGCTTCTTTAAAATACTTAATTGCTTCTTCAAGCCCTACAGCTGTTGTTGAAAGTCCGATACCGTTTATATTATAAATTTCGCCATCACAAGTAATTCTGTATCTATCAGTGTCATCAACAACAACACGGTATTCCTTTAGATTTTGGTCTTCTATTTTCTCTGGAATTGGAAATGGTGTCGGAAGAGGCTGTAGTCCTTCTTTGGAAACCAATTTAAACTTGACTGCATCAGCTGCGGTAAATCCTCTCGAATTTGCTTCAAGAATAACGCTGTTTCCTTTTCCACTTCTGAATTCATATCTACCTATCAGGTTCCATTTTCCTGCATCCTTGGTTTGATTAATTGTCTTTGTACCATCCATACCCTTAAAATTCTTAATAATAACCTTTGCCAAGTCAGGTCTGTTTTCCCCATCAGGCCATTTCATATATACTTCATATATTCCATGGTCTTTTAAAATTGGCGACCATGATGCAATTTGAAGATAATCATCATCAATACTACTGTCGCTCATATAGCTTTTACCTTCTGCCAAGGGATTGCTTTCAGAAACCCAAGTACCACCTTTGGTTGAAAATTCAGGTGAGGTATTGTCAAAAATAAGCCCTCCTTCATCAGGCACAGGTGAAGAACCCACAGGCGCTGACGGCAACGGTTTACGAATAATTGATTCCATAAAAGATGTAATTCTCGGTAGTTTTGTATAATCACTTCTTCTTGTTAAAGAATTATTTATTTCAATTGGCTTTACTTCTTGCTTCGACGAAGTATTATTTTCAGCTGCACCTTCATACCAAGACGTTTTTGCCTTTTTTGCAACTTCTCTGGACAAATCACATCTAACCGCGTCAACAGCTACATTTTCACCATTCCCCGAAGTTATTGTTAATACTTGTTTTCCATCTTTTTTAAGGAAGTATGTACCTGTTAAAACCCAGTAACCACCATTAATTGTTTGATTTAAAGGAACGGTAAATATTTCTCCTTCTGCATCCTTTATATTAACGATAGCTTTTTTTGTTATTTCGCTTACCTCGGGCCATCTTAAGTAAATCTTATAGTTGCCTGTCTTTTCCACGGGAAGGCTGAAAGTTGCGGTTCCTCCGCTTGAAACAAGATAGTCTTGCTCTATGTACCCCGAGCCATCGGTTTTGCTTTTCCAATCACCTATTGTGCTAAGGCTTTTTGATTTATTGTCATAAATCGCTGTATAATCTGCTGCCTGAACCGTTGGAAGCGTAAGTCCAATATTAAAACAACTCATAATCTGAACTGCAAAAGTAAATATCACAACATTAGCAATATTAGTTTTAATTTTCATTATAAGCTTACCCCCTCAATAAACGCACCCTGTAACACAAGTTTTTCCTTCAACTTATTCATATCGATATCCCGTGCATTTTGCATTTCATTAGCTGCAATCGCTGCTGCTGTGCCTCCTGCATGCCCTATTGCACCAGCTATTGGTGTAACCCTTATGCCGCCCTGTGCTTCAAAGGTTGCAGATATACAGCGTCCTACAGTGATTAAGTTATCAACAACAGGGTTTACAAGACTGCGATACGGTATATTATACATACTTCCCCATTCTAAGTGCCTTGTTGCAAGTTCTTCCGCCTTATCTGTCCCTTTTGTAGGATGTATATCAATTGGATAACCCCCGTGAGCAATAACATCATCAAAATTCTTGCAATTAAGCAAATCTTCAACCGTCAAAACGTACTCGCCAATAATCTGTCTACTTGAGCGAACACCGATAAAGGGCCCTGAATATGTAAGGGAAGAATTTTCAAACCCCACAACGTATTTCTTTAAAAATCTTTCAATTTCACCGACCTGCTTTCTTCCTTCCGTTTCGGCTCTTGATAGACTTTTTGGATCAATGCCATTCTCTCCCTGAACGCGTGTGCAATTTATAATAACCTCGCCCGGTGTATTCGTTTCAAAAATCAGCACTTCCTCTCTTTGAAAAGATATTTCACCATTTTTGTAAGCATCTTTAAGCTTTAACACCATACCGCCGGTAGACAGCCTTGGAGAATTATAGAATATCTCTCCTCTTTTCTTATATCTTGGGAATTCATCAGGGTTTTGGTGCATAAACTCCTTTAAACTCTCTATATCAACATTTATCATTCTGAATTTCATAGTCATCGGCTGACAGTCTCCGCTGTTATTTTTGCCTAAAACAGTTTCTACTCCCGACCAAGCAGATAAATCACCGTCTCCCGTTGCATCTACATAAACCTTTGCCTCCAAATCTGAAAGCCCTGCCTTATTACATACCTTTATTTTCGATATTTTTGAATCTTTAGTTTCTACTCCCGCAAGCATTGTATGATATAAAATTTCACCCCCACTTTCAATGAGCATATCTTCCAATGCATACTTCATGCCTTCTGCGTCAAAAGGTGTAACAGTATATGTTGTTCCCGTTGTATCGTAAACATGACCGGGTGATTTGCCTTCACTTTTCATCCTTTCTATAACCTCACCCGTTATTCCTTTAACAACCTGCTTATCAAGCACATGAAAAGTCATCATCGGCCCTACACCGCACGAAGTCAAAGCTCCACCCAAAAAACCGTATTGCTCTATAAGCAAGGTTTTAGCCCCGCTTCTGCATGCAGCTATGGCTGCAACCGCTCCGCTTATACCACCACCCACAACAATTACATCATACATCTTAAAACCTCCTAAATCATTCATTATGCATAGCTTTTACCGTAACCGTAACTGTAGTTCCAAAACCAATCCTACTTGAAATTTTAAAACCATAATCGTTTCCGAAAAACACCTTCAACCGCTCACATATATTGTAAAGAGCATAGCTTTCGCTTTGCTTGCCGTCTTTTGGAATTGCAGTAAGAGTTTCTAATTTATCCGATGAAATACCTACACCGTTATCACTAACCTCAAAAACTATGTTGTCCCCCTTTAAATACGACCTTATCTTAATAGTTCCCCTTTTGTCGTCTTTCTCTAATATCCCATGTATAATGGAATTTTCTATAATAGGCTGAAGCGTCAGCTTTGGCATTAGGTAGTCTGATATACTTTCATCCGTTTCAATTATGTATTCCAGATTTCCCTCAAACCGCTTTTGTTGAATTTCCAAATAAACACGAGCCAATTCTAATTCATCCGATACCTTTACAATATCTTTGCCTTTATTTAAAGTAAGCCTGAAATATTTAGACAAGGCATTAAGCAAATTGCTCATGTCCTTTTCACCGCATCTTACAGCCATAAGATTGATTAGATTGAGCGTATTGTATAAAAAATGGGGATTAATCTGTGCCTGCAAGGCTTTTAAGGTTGCTTCACGCTCCTTAAGCTTTGATTCATAGGATTCAGCTACAAGCCTTTCTACCGTTCCAATCATGCCGTCAACATTTTTCTCAAGAAGAGAAATTCCCTTATATTCATTATCAACAGCATAATTCTCAGCACCAAACTCTTTCATATTCAAAACAATCTTATTAATCCTATAATTGATTTTTTTATTTAGTATGCCAAACATTACAGTGGTCATAAACATTATTAAGAGTATTATAAAAATTACAACTATAAAGGTAACAATCATATTAAGTGTTGTGTTTTTAGCCATTACAGCCTTCATAGGCAAGTAAACCACTATCTTCCAACCTGCTTGCTTTAACTGAGAATATATAATATATTCTCCTTTATAATGATTGCTTATTTTGTTTATTCCCTCTGCATTATTATCCAAAAACTCCATGTTGTTGCCATAAATTTCTTTTATATTAGTACCTGTTGTATTATTGTACGGATATACCACATTGCCTGAATTATCAATAATAAAAATTTTTTCCTCACCGGATAAACCGACAGATTTAGTAACATCAAATATTGCATCTGCTTTGATATCTATTTTCAGCCCGCCTATAACATCGTTTATGTTGTTTTTGTCTTTAACGAGTCTGACGCTGGATATAACGTATTCATCATCAGTATCTAAATACTTCTCGTAATGAACGGGAATCCATTCAATACCGCCGTTTTTTTGCTTAGTGCGTTCATACCATTCACTTTTTTGGAAACTTCCAAATGGCATAAAATTTGTCTGCGTATTTGCATATGTTTTATTATCAACCACATAAAAACGCATCTTGTAAATTTTATTACCTTCTCCAAATTTTGCGATTTCTTTAGTCATATTAAGCATTTCAATTCTGTCGTCATAGATATTAGTTTGGCTTTTGTTTGCCATTCCATCCAATATTATTTCATTACTAAAAGCCATATCAGATATGTCTTTAATGCTATTCATCCTGTCATCTAAATTAACCTTTACTTGCTGAACCGTTCTAAGCATTGTTTCTGTAACTTCACTTTGGATGATTACCGTTGTGTTCCTGTAATAAAACAAAACAAACAAAAGAACAGGCAAAATAATTATAATATATACAACAATCAAATATTTTAATACATTTCTATCATAAAACAAATCGGTAAACTTACGAAGGTCTAAATACTTAAAGAATTCTTTCATACTTTATCCCTGTACTCACTCGGGCTGTAACCCGTGTATTTTTTAAACAATCTACTGAAATAGCTTGGGTCGGTATAACCAACCTCACTGCTTATGTTATAAAATTTCTTTTCCGTATTTGCAAGCATTTTTTTAGCCTGTTCTATCCTTACTTTTGTAAGATATTCGTTTATTGTTTCTCCCGTTTCCTGCTTGAAAATAATGCAGATATAAGTTGAGGTAAAATAGACCTCGTTTGCGATATCCGCAAGGGTTAAATTTTCCCCATACCTTTTATCTATTATAGACATTATTTTTTTTATAATGTTGCTCACATTTTTATTACTTTTTTCCGAAATATATGTGCAGACCGTTTTATAATGCTGCATAACATTTTCTTTCATTCCATACACAGTTTGTATTTTTGATATACTCTGAAACAAACTGTTAACATCTGTACCCAAATCTGCGGTGCTGTAGCCCATATCAGACAATACCCAAAATGTCATAGTCAAAAGCTGAAGGCAGATATTTCTGCAATATTCCTCAACACCGCTTTGGGTTTCGGTCATCCCTTTAAAAATTTGCTCCAAATATTCTTCGGATTTTTTATAATCGCCGATTTTAAGAACCTGCTTAATTTTGTCAAATATTTTCGAATCATAATTTGATTGATAATCGTCACCTTTTTCAAATTGATCATGCACAATAATTTTATTTGTGCCGTAAAAAAATCTTTTTGCAGCAGCTTCCTTTGCGGCTTCATATGAACATTCAATTCTCGAAAGACTTTTTTCAATTTTCCCTACGCCAATTGTAACACTCAGAGAAAGGATATTCTGCAAGTAACTCTTAATTTTGTTGAGTAAATCGCTTAGCAATTCTTTGTTCTCATCTGCTTCATCCTTCAAATCAACAATGCAAACAAACTCACAGTTCCCACTATCTATTGCATACCCACAAAATGAATTCGAAATAAGCTCATTTGTTATGTTTAATACCGCAAAAGAGGTCAGCATAATATCCTTTTGCTTCATATTGTCAAAAACGCACTCATAATCATCAATGCTGATTACAAAAACATTAAATACCCCATTTAAACTTAAATTTAGATCAAGGAATTCCAATTTACTTTGAATTGCCTTTTCACTGGACTGAGCTCCTGATAAAAGGGAAATAAAAAATTTGTCCTTAAGCAGCGGTATGCTTTGGTTAAGCTTTATTTCCATTTCATTAATAAAGCTTTTCTGCTCATTTTCTTTTTTTATTATTTCCGCAGTTTTGTCCAGAACCCTCGACAACTCATCAAAATCAACAGGCTTTAGTATATAATCTATTGCTGATATGCTTAATGCGGATTTTAGATATTCTAAATCATCATGTCCGCTTATAAAAATAACTTTAGTATTTGCAAACAGCGGATCAGAGATTAAGTTATTTACCATATCTATACCATTCATTTTAGGCATTTTGACATCGGCAAGAACAATATCAGGTTTAAGATTCCTGATAGCATTCAACCCACTCATTCCGTCATCCGCTTCGCCTATAACCTCTATATTGTGCTTTGTCCATTCGAAACATTCACTCAGCACTTTCCTCATCATAGGCTCATCATCTACTATAAATAGCTTTAGCATATATAAAACCTCGCTTAATTGGACATCATAATTTCAAAAGTCTTTCAATAACTACTACTGATTGTGCCCTTGTTGCATCAGCTTTTGGGGCAAAGCTTCCATCTTCCATGCCTTTTATTAAATTCAGTGCAGAAGCTTGTTTTACAAATTCAATTCCCCAGTCGCTGATTAAATTACTATCCGTAAAATTTGTATCAGTTGACTGTAAAGTCTCGCTTTTGTTATAGTACTTATAAGCACTAACAATCATTTTAGCCATTTCCTCACGCGTAAGATTGTTGTCAGGATAGAAGAATCCGTCACTCCCTGATACAAGACCTACTGCAGTTGCCACTGTTACTGTGTCAAAATACCACATATCTTTGTTTACATCATTATAACCGTCTGATTGAGCATCTGCCTTTAAATTCAAAGCACGAACAACCAGCGAAACAAATTCTGCCCTTGTTATATTTGCATCAGGTGAAAATTCATTTATATCTTTTCCTTTTACAATACCTTTACCTGCAAGCTTTTCAATAGAACTTTTTGCCCAATGATTTTGAATATCATTAAACGTTGGCTTACCAGGTATGCTTGTGTTATCATCAGGGAAATAAATAGGTTCATTTATAACAGGCTTATAGGAGTTTCCACCTCCACCGCCAACTGACCCACCTGAGCCCGATGAAACTTGTAGCGGCTGGCTTCTTACTGGCTCAGACTTCTTTCCAAACTCGTTAGATGTTATAATCTCGCACACAATCGATTTGCCCTCATAATCAGATGAAATAGTAAAGTTGTTACCACTTGAACTAAGCTTACCACCCACATACCAATTTACTGTAACAGGTCCTGCATTTTTTGCTATATCATTTATTGAATAGCTTGCAGTTAAAGTGTTACCTGACTTTCCTACTCCATTTATACCCACACTTATAATTTCAGGAACAATTTCAAGTCGTACTGCTTTGATTACATTTGCAGAAGCTGTAACTAACTCCTTTACAATACTGCTAGCCAATCCATTTGCCAACCCAAGTGCTGCATTTATATCTGTTATACTTTTGCTGTTTACCATTGTTTTCATGGCTTGTTCAACTTCGTAAACATATTCCTTCGAATATTCCTCTTTAATTATTCCTTTAATGGTTGAGTTTTCACCCTTTATACCAAATACGCTTATATTTCCATTCAGATTTACGTCACTCTTAGCGCTCCACAATCCTGTTGGTCCTTGCGACGAAGGGTAAGCCATAATTGAAACCTCTCGCGAATCAATTCTTGTAACAATAGTATACTCAATATTAGGTGAGATTACAATATTTCCACGGACGATTCCGCCTGAATATTCTATAAATGGCTTATCGGATATACCAAATGTATAATCACCTAAAGTTAACGCTGTGCTTCCTCCGTTTTGCAGAACTGCATTCCATTTAACATAATATGTTTTCTCTTTTGTAAAATCAAAACCGTAAGCCATGCTTCTATATATTCCCTCTGCATTTGCAAATGAATAGGATCCTGTTTCTCTAACAACCGAGCTTGTGGGAAGTTGTATAAGCAATTCTTTATCTGCAAACCATCCGCCATTCCAGCAGTTTTGCAGGTCTGCTCCAGTAGTATTAAGCAAGGTCCCCGAAGGATAATTAAACAACTCTTTAACCCTTGTTATTTCAATAGACACTGATTCCGTTTTGTTCTTTATACTTTTTAATCCCACAGTTAATTGTTCTTTTCGCTCAGTATTTTCCACTGTGTTTATTTTTGCTTCAACTGCCACAATATCCTCTAAGGTTTTTGCATAATTAGATATTGTAACTTCTCTTGCTGTCAGTATTGCAATTTCTGCATTTATTGTTTCAATTAACTGACTTTGTGCTGCAATTAAGGCTTCTATTGATACCGATTCATTGTAGTATGTGGTTTTCAGTACGCCTTCGGGTATCTGATTGATTAATGCCCTTGCTTGTGATAACAGATCCAAGGAAAGCAAATTTTTAGCCTGACCCATAAGACCTTCCACGCTTTGAATATTATCTGCATCGTTAGAATTATAGTGTTCAACCGTTAAATCACCAAAAGCATTATTTGTTGAGCCTGAAGTGTATGAAACATATCCTATGGTATCAAAGGTCTGTCCCATTGATATTTCGCCTGTCATATCCCATGAGTTTCCATGAGCCTGTCCTTCTGGGTAAATTTTCATCATAACCTTGTCTGCATCTTCGCTGTCAGTTTCAATTTTCACTATGATTTCATACATCTGTCCGGGCATTACCCTGAAATTATCGAAATAGGTCAAAAATGACGTTGCACGCATATAAGGAGCGTAATATTTGTCGGTCGAACCCCCTCCTTGCCTGTCAGCAATAAAACCAAAATTAAGCTGACTTGCTGAAGTTGTGACTCCTTTTTGCGTAAAAATGAGTTTCTGATTACGATCTTTAACATTAGTCGCCCCAGAGTTCAACATCATTTTCCATTTTATATAATAAACACCTTTTTCGTTTGTATCTATAGGTTTTGCAAGTCCCCTGTATATTCCCACCGAGTTTGCTGTAGCTGATTGAAGAGTTTTATTGCCACCTATTGTAAAAATGTCCGCTACCGTTGAACTTAGGTCAATACTTCCTGTCCATCCTGTCGAAAACCCTTTGGAGAGGTCAGGCAAAAGAGCTGATGTGGATTCATTAAGCTTTATTGCACCAGTATAATTGAAGTCCTCAATAACTATCACTGCACTCTTGCTTATCATTACTGTATCCAAAACGGGTGTGCCGTAAACATTTTTAGTATTTTTGGGCGTAATTTCCGCTCTTATATATTTACCTACATAATTATCCGTTATAAGCAATTTATCGGTTTCACTCGGCAGTTTTGTGAACGCATCAGATAATTTGTCTGCAATATACCACTTAATTTCAGGGGTGTCGCTGTTACCTGAATTATCTGTGATGTCAAAAGTAACACTTACTGTGCTTCCTGTCCTCAAAACACCTTGGATTTTAACATTTGAAATAGTAGGAACGGTTGCATCAATTAACGCCTGTACACGATCCAGCCGATGATTTAACTGCGTTTTTAAATTACTTTCAATCAAGCTTGAAACCCACTGACGTGCCAAATCAACATCTGACTGCTTCTTGCTAGTTTCCGCGGCAACAACCTTTTCTTCCGCAACTGCACCCGCAATACTTGCACGGATAATATCAAGTCTTGCCAAAAATGAATCCTTCTGGCTGCCAGCAGGCAGCATATTAACTATTAAAAGTGCCCCATCAATTGCTTCTACTGTTTTTAAATTTTCAGCAGTTGCAACAGCTATTTCTGCTGTAAGAATATCCATTCTGTTTTGAAGATACACCTTTTGAGATCCACTGCTTAGATTGTTAATTTTTGCTTTAGCTGTGTCTATATCACTTTGGGCTTTGGACGCTTCTGCAACTTCAACAGAAGTTTTTGCATCGACATACTTTTCAGATACAATAAGCCTGCCTGTAAAATATGCTTTTAATTTATCATCAGTATTTATTTCATTTACAGCATCACCTGCTTCGCCTACATCATCTAAGGTTGAGGTTTCCTTTTCTGTTTGCTCTACCAAAAGCAATCTGTTTAAATTTGCATTAAGTCCGTTTATAGCACTGTTTTGTGTGTCTTTAACAATGCCGTTTTGCAGTTCAGCAATCAATGTCTGAGCGGTAGTGATTTTATTTTGAACCTGCGAAGAAGACTCACCATTTAATATTGCATTATAAGCAGTTAAAACTGCATTTTCTGCATTTAAGTTTTTGATTTGCTCCCCAGAATCATAAATATCCACTTTCACATCACCGATACTGTTATCAATATTTACCGAAGCTCCCGTGGAAATTGTAAAGGCATCCGAATTCCATGATGTGGGTGATTTGACTTGCACCGAAAGATCCCATCCAGAAGGAGCATTCGCATCTGCAGGATATACCATGATTGAAGCTAAATCATCAACCACGCCCTCAACGGAATGGTATTTATATACGACCTTGTAATAGTTACCTTTGCTTAAAGCAAATTTCCTTTCGGAAGGGTACTTTGCAGTTCCCCATCGGATAATAGGACGAACTCCGTTGGTTGCATCATACATAATACCTGCGTATGTGGTGGCATCACGGATTTGTACTTTTTGGCTGTATAATCCCGACATGGTTCCGCTGTTTTCAACATATGCTATATAGCTGAAATAATAATCTTTTCCTAACACATTATTAAATGCTTCGGGCAGCTTTGTCGAAAAATCGAATTGAGTTAAACCTTTATCTGTTATTTGTAGTGCTTTGCCGTAAGGGGTATTTATTATTTGTGTGTAATCTTTATCAATATGCGACGATGTCCATCCGCTTGCAAATCCTTTATTTACAGCATTACCCGCCATTATTTGCGTAAACATACCATTATCATAGTTAAAGTCTTCATACATTCTTACAGGAGCAGAAGCAAAAACCAAATCAGGTACATTTAAAGCTAACAATAAAATAGGCATTAACAAACAAACCATTTTTTTAATTTTCATTATTTTCTCCTCCTATCTAATGATAACCAAGTCGCCTGCGGTAAGGTCGAATGTTCTCACAACCACCCTGTCCCCGACATTAACATCCTGTAATGAAGCACGTGTTACTTTTTTTGCATTTCTATCATACAATGTATATCTTGCCGAAGTTGATAAATTAAGCAGGCATTCCTTTGTTCCGTTTGAAAGAACAATAGTTTTGCTTGTAACATCCTTAACCTCAAGATAAGCTAAATAAACTTGATCTGTTGCTTTTCCCGTTTCACCAAGACCTGATGGCAACGGACTTGATTTAGCATAGGAATCGGTTGATGCTTTATATATTTGCTGCATCTTTGCTACTTTACCGTCCAATAAGCCTATTTGGTACACATCACCTTGATTAACCCTAGGGTCATTATCAAAATCATAGTATTTTGACTGTTTATCAAAGATACCATAAATACGGTAGACTTGCTCGCCCTCTTCATTGTTTGCAATAGTTACCTTGTCAACGATAAAGTAGGCATTATATTTCGGATCTACACCATAATCACCTGGCTTAGGCTGATAAATCATGGCAGCATTAACGAAATTGTGCTGATCCATATCGTAAAGTGCCATTGTATAATTTGTAGCCTTAACAAAAATGGTTTCCTTTTTGTATTTTGTATCATCTCTTCTGTCAGTAGGAATTACAAATATTTTTGCAGTAGCCTTTGGAATTTTATATGCTCCGTTAACTATATCCACACCATTTGTAACAATTGTGCTGGACATAAAGCTACGGGCGAAGATATTTTTATCCCTAATGGGACTGTTATTGTCTTGCGGCAGCTTTGCAACAATTATTTTATTGACTTCGCCATCTGAATTTGTTGTATAACGAATTATCTGATACAATGAATTCTGAGTTGTTTCTCCCGGCTCAGGCACTCTTGTTAACATCAATTTAGGGATAATATCCTCAAACTTATATATTCTTCTTTCGTGCCCATCATCTATTGCAAGCTTTGATGCAGCATCAAGAACAGCCATCGGACCATCCTCCGGTAAAACTTTAAGTTGAAATTTAAAACCTTTATGCATTGCTGCTGTAAGCAAAGCATATTTCTCTTCATTTCCGGTTGTCTTTTCTATTGCCGATATTTTTCCGTTCACATCCAAATGAAATCTGCCGCGCATACCTACAAAAGGGGTTACAACATTACCAAGTCCGCTTTTTATAGCCTCTTTAAAACTGTAAGCAACCTTATAAGCAACCCCATCAATAATCAAGGTTTCGATGTCATTATCCTCGGTTATTTCGTCCACCTTGCCTTCTAAGGTTATATCACTTATATATGCTGTTATTTTATTTCCGCTCGGACTTTCATAAACCGTAAGAACGTCCCACTCCTTTAATGATGAAAATTCAACTTCGTTTTCGTCCTTAATCAAATTAACCTCCTTTTGATTATCAGTTTCAAGGTTAATTTTATATCTTGCTTGATACTTCGAATAAACATCCTTTTCAGTGTTGTTTATTCTTTCAACAACTATATTTTTTGCTTCGTTTACAAATATTGTTTCATACAAAGAATCACCGTCAGAATCTATCAAAAGAACATTTCCGTCATTCGGAGCTATGTCATCCGGAGAAGAAATGGCAACTCTCTCACCGTTTTTAATCATAAATCCTGTTGATATCTTTTCTTCCTTGATGTTTCCCTCATCATTAGTGTAAACAAAGTTATTTACAGAAAATTCGGAATTACTTCTTTCGATATTTTCTGCCCATACAAGTATGGGATAATTCTTATTGTTTTCCACCTGATAATATAAAATTTGAAGATCATCATTATTTTCCTTAACATAAAAACTAATACTGTATCCAATAAGCTCGTGAATAAAGGCATCGCTTATTTTATATATAACCGAGTCTACGGCAATTTCGTCTTTTGCAAGTCTATGTATAGGCGTTATTTCACCAAATTTTGTAGCTGTAATTTGTCCCTTTTTCTTTTGTATCCCCAAATTATTTCCAAGCACTGTTTTGTCCGATATTTCTATACCCTTTGAAGTTTCCACCGCCATTTTAACCTCAAGGGAATTATAAAGAATTTTTGCGATATCGCCGCGTTTTGCCTTGCTGGAAATTTCAGTCTTAACTCCGCTTAAAATTCTGTTTTCATAAGCAACAGATAAATATCCCGAAGGGTATCCGCCTTTTGATTTCGCAATATAATCATATCCTAAGGCAGCAACAATAACTTTAATGGATTCTGAAACCGTTATTTTCTCTTCCGGATTAAATGTTCTGTTAGGATAGCCACTTATTAAACCCAAAGCAGTTGCCGTATTGATTTCGGACAAAGCCCAATAACCATCAGGAACATCATTGTAATACGTTAAATTTTCGCTTTTGACATCTGAAATTCCTAAAAATTTCGTTACAGAGCATACAAATTCGGCGCGAGTGATATCTCCCTCAGGTTTAAATGTTCCGTCATCATAACCTTTTAATATTCCTAAAGAAGCCAATACATCTACAGGTTTTTGATAATCTGTACTGACTGTATCCTGATAATATGAAAAACAAAGAACCTGTCCCAGCAAACAGATTATAACGGTTAAGCAAATTATTCGTTTTATGTTCACCTTATGTACCCCCTTAATATATATCCTATATATATCTTAATATAAATAAACACTTAATTCAATGTTATTACTTTCCTTTACCTCTACCAGATGCTTTCTGTCAATAATAACTGTTTTGCTTTTACTTGAATATAAAATTTTGCCGTTTATTCTTATTGATTGAATCTTGTAATCCTCTTTAAATTCTTCATTTATAAAAGAAATGTCTATTCTTTTACCTGCAAAATTAATTGAAATACTTGCTCTGCCCTCTTTGTTGAATTGCTGAGGCATAAGTTGGGGTTCTATAACCAGATTTCCAAGTTCTCCGTAAACACCGTACATTGATGTAACAACCGTTAGGAGTGTCCAGCTTGCGGAGCCTGTAAGGTAATGATACATTCCCCTGCCGTGTTCATTTATATATTCAGGTATTCCGGGATAAATTTTGCTTTTGTTAAAATCACTTATATGCTTATATATTCCGTTAATTATTTCAAACCCCTCTTTTTTGAAGTGCCTTTTATAAAGAGAGTTTGCAAACATAACTGCCATATGGCTGAACATAGCTCCGTTTTCTTTGTGGCCGTATGCGAATCCGAAGCAACGCCCCATTTGCGGGTACAACTCTTTAAAATCTGTATTCAAGCGATAGCCGCCCACTTTTTCATCATATAAATACTTTTTTGCCGAGGCTATTATTTTTTTAGTTTGTTCTTCGGTTGCTGTTCCAGAAGATATTGCAAAAACCTGACCTGTTAATGTCATTCTGGTTCCATTTGGGTTATCGCCCTCAACCCTGCTGCCTGAATTGTCATAATATCCGTTGAACCATTCATATCCGTTCTTATCAGTTATCCACTCGTTATCTCTAATCTGACGCTTAAGCTGAATTGACATTTTCTTAAGCTTTTCGGATAAAAACGACAGCTTTATTTTCACTTTTTCACCTGATACGGTATGCCCAAAGCCCTCATAAAATTTCTTGAGAGTATTGCGTTTTTGTTCAAAGTTGTCAAATTCACCGTAAAGCAAAACATTAACTTCGCTTGCCAAATCAACTTCGTTTATGCCCTTTTCTTTCATCAACGAATCTGATAATTGTGAAAGTTCAGCAAGGTTATTGCTGTAAAAGCTTGTAAATGCAACACTTTCACCGTTTTCTACAGCCATATCAAATGCATCGTTCCAATCTGCTCCTTCAAGAAGGATGCTACCGTTTTTTCCAACATTATAAAAAGGAGTTAAATTTTGCAAAAGAAGATGCTCAAAAATTGTTCCCTTGTAAATTCTACCGTATTTATCAAGCTGAACATTATCTTCTTGGGGTATATTATCTATGCTTTTGCTTCTTCTCATCAATTTATCTTTGAAATACGTCTGCTCATGCAAAAGCATGTCCAAATCACCTGTTTGATTTATATAAAGCTTAGTGGTGGGCAATGGCCATGCTCCGTGATCCATCCAGACCCTCGGTATATTATTACGATCTGCGATAAATTCGCCTAATTCTTTGCCAATGATGGTAGCATTGCTTCCGTCCATCCTTACACCTGCAAAATTACTTATAATAATTTCTCGTGTGCTTTCAGGCTCTGTCAAGAGAAGGGATAGACAATCCTGCCATAAATCCCTCCAACCACGACCTCCCCTGCCATAGTCGTGATGTGGAAGAAATGAACAACCGTAAATACGTCTTAAAATAGGCTGTAATGAAACCCATTTCATCCAGTTATTAAACTCTTGATTTCCGTCGGTGAATGTGATTCTGCTTAATAATTCATTCCAAAAACACTCGTTATTTTCAAAATGCTCTTTAAATTTAAAAATATATTTTGATGGGATATCTTTCAAATCAGTTCCGCATGCAATACAAACAGTATATTCAATTTGCTCTCCTGTGCCTAATACTATTTCTTTAAATTTCAAACCACCCATTGCTTCATATCCATCAATTGATACATTAGTAAGAGGTTTGTAATTTTTAACAACAGCACATGGCCAGTCAAAACTACCACCTTCCCCTGTAAAATATTCAACCGTGGGATAAAAACCAATGGGTTTATTGCCATACCAATCTGCACCGTAAACGCCATAAGAAATATTGTTTAATTTGTGTCCACTTTCATCAAATGACATTGTAGGTTTAACTTCAATTCCGTATTCATTAGTGGTTATTTTATTCAAAAGTGATGTAACATGCCTGTGATCTCTTATGTTATCGGCAGACCTGCCATATATAGGAATAGCAGCTGTAGCAGTTAATGTTAAATTCTTATCGCTTATATTTTTAATGATAACATTCATAAGCTCAACAGTATCATCACTTTGTGGCACAAAATTAGTTATTTTTGCCTCTATCCCTAACTCCGTATTGATTCTGGTCACTCTGTGCCACAAAAAGCCAGCTTCCAGAACTGAGCTTTCTGCCTTATTTTCGTTATATTTATCAGCCTTTTGCAATGCTGAATTTCCGCTTGCCGACCATGCAAGCTTATTATTAATCAAAAGCCAAAAATTACGCGACCAGCACGAATTGTGCAAATCCTCTGAAGAGGCAGGTGGCATAATAAAGCTGTTTTGACCTATTTTCGAATCCCCCGCTAAATTTGGCGTTATAGAAGACATCATACCCGCTTCATTAGCCAACGGAAAATATAAATAGCTCGTCATATCAGGATTTTTTAGTTTAAACCCACCCTTATCATTAATCCATTCTATCAATTTAAAATACCTCTTTCTCAGTATTCACAGATAATTTCTTTAACTTCACCGTTTCTGACCTTTTTTGCATATTCCTCTGATATAACCGAACCGTTTATCAGCACTTTTGCATCATCTTCAAAAATTACTGTAATACTTTCTATTTTACCGTTATATGTGTTTATTCTACTTTTGTTAACATAAGTTACAATGCACCTTCCAAGAAAATTAAAGCTTATTTCATTATGCTTGTCGAACAGCCATTCAGGCAAAATCGGATTTAATGATAAGACTAACTTTCCATTTTCATCAATGTCAAAAGGCTTTTTCCCTGCCATCATTATAAACCACATATTTAAAAACTCAGCTGTTGAACCACTTAGGCGTGAAACAAAGCCTTTTCCATGGATAGTATCATCGGGATTTTCACTGCTTACTATAAAAGAACTGTTCTCCAATGTACTTCTTCCATAAGATTCTGGCTTTAAAAACGGAATAAGCACTGTTTTAATATCTGTGAAAAATTCATCATATAACTCTTTTTTCAATATCTCCAAAAGATATTTATATTCCATATGCAAAAATACCGCTTCATTTTCAAGCCAACCAGGTGTAAAGGCTCTGCTTCTGCCTATTTCAAATGTTTCCCCTGCTAATGAAGTATTGGTCTTATACATTCCAAGTTTTCTATCGTATAAATTACTTGCCTTTATGGCTTCATAAAGATTTTGAGCGTCGTCTTTATCTAAAATTTTCATCGCCCTTGTAGGGCTTTCAAGATATGAAGGCAGCACATGGCGTTCAAACTTTTTAGCCTTTACATAAGGTCTACCTGCATTATCAGTGTTTGCAAGCACTTCGTATTCAACGGCATTATAGTACAGGTATGCAGGGCAAATCTCCGAAATTTCAAACGCTTTTTTTGCCCCATTCTCAAATTTGCTAACTAATATATCCAAATATTTATTAATATCTTTTAAGAATACCTCGTTACTGCGTCCTGCAAAACCGTACTTAATCGAGTCCCTATAATTTTCTCTCACAGTTGAAATTTTATCCCAACAATCAAAATCGTTTAAATTACTGTCTGCATATATATCAGCAATACTAATCAGGAAGTCTACAGCTTCTTTAGGTAGCTTAATACCTCTATCAAGGTTTTCCATGCACAAATTTTGTATAAACCTAAGTAGCCTTAAAGTCTCAAATGTTTCGCTTACTCCTGAGCCAATAAGACCGGGAAGTCCGTTCATGGAATCATTCCAACCCGGTCTGTCTGCCTCCATTTCTATTCCTATACCATATGGATCAAGTAATGACGCTTTATTTACACCCAAAACAAGAAGCTTTTCAAACAAATTTGTATAATATACTTCCTCGCCTGCTCTTAACCAATTCTTTTCCGTTATACGTTTATCTATTTCTTTTAGCTTTTGTTTACTTTCCTCAACAGAATTATATTGTCTTACACCGTTTTGGGTCAGAACATATTTTTGGTGTCTCGGACGCACTAGGTGATGACTGTCATAATATTTATAATTTTTGCTTTCAAAAAACAATTCATTATATTTATCGGGGAATATCGACAAATAGGTTTCAATCATATCAAGATTATATGTAAAGTGATCAATCCAGTAGCTTTCTTTTGGCTGTGCAGATATATGCTGCTTTGCTTCATATAAAATATCATAAAACAATTCACTACTAATTGAATTATCTTCAATAAACAGTGAAAGAGAACCGGGAGTGAAAGGACTTTTTAAAAACTCGGTCAGTGCCTTATTATCCTTAGCAATGCTTTCGCAAAAATTTTTATCTACGGTAAAATAACAGCCCTCAACACTAAGAGGATTATATCCATCCGCCTGTATAAGGCTCATAAACATATTAATATTAAAATCGCCGACGTTAGGATTAAATACAATATCACACCTGCGGTTCTGATTAACATCTCTGAAATTTCCGTTGCCCTGTGAGTATGGTTCTGCGGATAAGGCAAAGGAATTATAATCACGCTCTAAATCGCCATGACGTCTTGAAAAAACATGATATACCAAATCCTTATACTTGTTTTTGAAAACTATCGGTTCTCCTCCACGAAGCACGTTATCCATATAACATTGACGTGCATATAAGTCAAAAACAGAATCACATGTTTTTGTTTGCACTTTATCCGTTAGTTTCTGTACAAGGTTTTGTGCTTCTTCGTATTTTGAATTCACATAATTTGTTGATGTTATATCACTTGCACGAGCGTTGATTTCTTCAAAATCTTTTACAAAGCCTATATAAGATGTTAATTGTTTAACTTCTTTGGATTTAATATTTGTTTGTGCAGCAGTAAAACCGCAAGGCACCTTATTAACTGTAATCTGTCTTTTTTGAATTAAATTATCTATACTGTTAATTTCGAAATTAAGAGGTCTGCTTAAAGATGTATCCGTTCCGAATATAATTGAACCATCAGCTATAATAGGAAGAAGCTCGCCCTCCTCCATAAAGCTTAAATAAAAATATCCTTCGTTACAATTGCTTATCTCACTTGTATCCTTTGTACTTGCGCGTACTTTATAAAATGGAATTTTCTTATCTGTATTATATACATCCATCCACGCCATAAGGGTATTTGAGATTTCTCTATACACATTGTTCTCTATGCCGCATGGAATTATAGACGGCATACCGTCTAAAAGTTCAATATCTAGTTCTTTATCCGATAGGTTTTCAATGCTTAATCTTCTTACCAATGCAGGAAATGATTCATTAGGAAGAATAAAATATTCCGCCTTAATCCTTAAACTTTCTACTTCACACTCAACTGCAAGAGTATTCATTCCAACATGAATCTTAGAATTTATTTGTTCCTTAAAACAACAATAAGGCTCGAAAACCTTATTATCTATTTTTATAAAAGTTCGAAAGCCATCATACCCAACAGTTCTGTATTTAATATTAGCGGGAGCAAACTCCATAATGGCATTATTTTTATTTCCGATACCGAATGATGCAATTCCTTGCCCTCGGTTGACGTAATATACCCACATGGGAATACCATCAACACCTGCTAATCCGGGAAGAAAGCCTGAAAAAGGGCTTTCTTCCGAATAGTCATTCATAATAAATTTATCTGCTTCAAATTTATATACCATATTACACCGCCATTAATTATTGTGTTATATTGTCTTTAACAGTTTTGTACCATTCATTAAGAGAATCTTCCATACTCTTTCCGCCCTGCGATCTCCATTTTTCCACAAATTTATCAACTGCTGCATCTATTGGTTCATCGCTAACAATTTCTTTAAGCATAAAATCGTTGACCAAAACAGATATTGTTTGAACATTATTACTGTAATCTGCAATATACGGTGCATAGCTTATAACATCCATCACTTGATGTTTTTTATATTCCTCATCATTGTTAAGATAATTCCAAGAATTAAATATGCTTTCCTCTTTTCTTATTCTCGCCTGCCAGTAACCTGTATATTTTGCTTCATCTATTCCTGTAAGATAAATTGACGAAGCATTTCTGTCTTCAAAGAATTTAGGCAATATCGGCAGATATTTTCCATTTTCCATTTTATAATGCACTCCTTCTTCACCTATTGTATAAAGTTTGAAGGTTTCATCATCAAGCTTTGCATTCATCCACTTCATCGCATGTTCAGGATTAGAAGAAGATTTGGGTATGAATATAATTTTATCTACTCCTGCACCTGCAAGAGCAATTGCGGAATCTCCGTCCTTGTTTTTAAGCAACGGTACATAAGCACAAGTTGCTTCCGGCTGATTTTTCTTAAGTGAATCCATAACGGTTTGCATATCAAACCAACCTAAAATAATCGCACCAGCTTGCCCGCTTGTAAACTTCTCTTTTGCATTAACTGCTTTATAGACAGCAAATTCTTTGTCAATCAACCCACCTTTGTAAAGGGACCTTAAATAATGTAAGTATTCTTTAAATTCAGGTCTTGTAACATTTGCTACAAGCTTTCCGTCGCTTGGCTGCCAATCCGTTGCCAAACCAAATGCCCCCTGTATGTTTGGAACAAATGTGTTTTCTGAAGTCATAACAAAAGGAGCATTTTTCTCTGCACCGTTATTACCTGGATCCTTATCTTTAAAAGCACTCAAAACCTTTGTAAATTCATCTATTGTAGTTGGAAGCTCCATCCCAACCTTTTTAAGCCAATCTGTCCTAATAAGTATTCCAGCACTGACTCCAACGGTTGACGTATTAGGTATACCGTATTGTTTATCGTTAACCTTTAATATATCAAAGCTTTTTTGCGATATTTTTGTTTTTAAATTTTCTCCGTGTTTATCAAGAAGTGGCTGCAAATCAAATAATGCACCGTTTGCCGCATATTTTGCATAAACATTTTTGTTATTGCCCATAGAAACCACATCATATGACTCACCGCCTGCAAGCAATAAATTTAGTTTATCATATGGTTTATCCTGTGGAAGTGTTTCATAATTAATTTTATAGCCAGTGCGTTCTTCCAAAAGCTTTGCTATAATGTGGTTATTTACATCTTCTTTAGTGTACATTTGAAGAACCTTTAACACGGGCTTATCAGAGGATCCTGAATCAGATATATTTTTATCCCCTCCACAGCCCGAAAATAATGATACAGTAATGCCTGCTACCGTTATAATACTGATTATTTTTGAAAGCTTCATAACTATTCTCCATCCCTTTATATGAATTAAATTTTTATCAACCTTTAACTGAACCTATTAAAATACCCTTTATAAAATATTTTTGCAAAAACGGATATGCGGCAAGAATAGGAACCGTTGAAGCTATTATAGTAGCTGCCCTAACACCTTCGCTTGAAACATTCATCATATCATCAACCGATTTTGTTGCAACACCCATTGTTGCTGTGTCCGCCTCCAACACCACATCCCTTAAATACAACTGAAGAGTTTTTAGAGCTGGCTTGCTTATATAAATCATTGGTGCAAAATAATCATTCCAATGTGCTACAGCGTAAAACAAACTTATTGTTGCCAAAACAGGCATTGAAAGCGGAAGAATTATCTTGAACAAAATAGTAATATTATTTGCACCGTCTAAAGTTGCAGACTCCTCTATACTACTTGGTAAACTCTCAAAATAATTTTTTACAATAAGCATATTGTAAACGCTTATTAATCCAGGCAGTACTAAAACTGCCAAATTATTTATAAGCTTTAATTCTTTCATTAATAGATAATTCGGTATTAGTCCTCCGCTAAATAGCATCGAAAAAACAAAAAGTAATAATACCATTTTTGTTCCGGGTAAATGTCTTTTTGATAAAACATATGCTGTGGTAACCGTCATAAGCATATTGCACAAGGTACCTAAAAGCGTAATATAAACAGATACTCCAAAAGCGTTTAAAAATTGTTTTGAAGTCACAACAAATTGCATTGTCTGAATCTGAAAGCCCTTTGGAATAATACCAACCTTACCTGATACCACAGCCCATTCCTCGCTGAATGATTTTGAAAACACGTTCAAAAACGGAACAAGCATAGATAATGCAATAAGTATCAAAAACATATATACAAACATATCAATTGCGATATTCCCTAGAGATTTTTTATTTGTCATTATTGTATGCCCCCCTTTACCATATACTTTTCTCAAGTGTTTTCCTGCTAAAATAATTACCTGACATTACTAAAATTAAACCAACCACGGAATTAAACAGTCCAACTGCTGTGCTGAAGCTATAGTCCATTTTTCCAAGACCCATCCTGTAAACATAGGTACCTATAACATCACCTGTACTGTAAACCAATGAATTGTACATTGCAAGAATTTGCTCCGTACCTGCGTCTAATATATGTCCTAAACGCAGTATAAACAGCATAACAATAGTAGACATAATGCCTGGAATTGTTATATTTTTAATTTTACCGAACCTTCCGGCACCGTCGATTTCTGCTGCTTCATATAACTCTTGTTCTATACCTGCTATAGCTGCTATATAAACTATAGCGTTCCAGCCCACCTCTTTCCAACCGGCCGTAATAACAACTACACTACGAAAAAATCTGTTATCAGTCATAAATGATATCGGTTGTACCCCAAACCATCCTAGTATATTATTTATAAGTCCACCTGATGGTGATAGGATATTTACAAAAAGTCCTGTAATTACAATCCACGAAAGAAAATGTGGAAGGTATATTATTGTTTGCAAACCACGTTTGAATAAATCACCTCTTACTTCATTCAGCATTAACGCAACTATAATAGGCATTGGGAATAAAAATACCACCTTATATATGCTAATAAGAAGTGTGTTGGTTAAAACTTGGTAAAACTCATCAAATGATATAAGCTTTTGAAAATTCAAAAACCCTACCCATTCACTTCCCTTAATGCCTTCAAAAATGTTAAAATCCTGAAAGGCTATAACTACCCCAAACATTGGTACATATTTAAACAAAAGCAAGAAAATCACACCGGGAAGCAATAATAAATAAAGGTCAATATTATTTTTAAATAATACAAATTTTGATTTTCTCTTTTGTTTGGTACTTTTTTCTGCAATCTTACTTATATTTGTAACGCCCAAGTTAAGCACCTCTCGCCAAATTAATAATTTTCAGTATAATTAGAATTCATTGACACCGCAGGCACAAAAGGAACCATAGTATCATTCCAGATTAGAAGCTTTAATTTATAGTTATTTAAATTTTCAGTCGGCATATCTTGTAATACTAACGGAACAGTAATTTTACTGTTTGCGGCTAAAGTACCGTTTGTATTTGTAATGTCAGCTTTAAATATATTTTCTAATATATTTTCCGTTTCATTATACAAAGCAGCATATACATATCCGCTCACAACCTTATCCGATCCTGAATCGTTAAAAATATCTATTGCACATTCAATACTGCTTTGACCGAGCTTAAACAATCGAGTTCCCGCTGCCGTAAATTTAGCATCTCCAAAATAAATCCCGTCTCGCAGCTTCAACATATTTGTTAATGATTGCTTTAATGCTCCGTTGTCTGTAACTGTGCTAAGCACAGGCACTTCTCCGCCGTTTTGTATGTAGGATTTTACAGCGGTTTCTACAGTTGCCGCACCAGAAGCCTCAAAAGCATTATATTTTTCTATATTAAAATCTCCGAATCTTATTATATCTCCTTCTAAAGCTGTACTTGTCGATAAAAACACATATCCATATTTGCCTGTTAAGCTTGCAGTTTTTGAATAAGTCCATTCCTCAGGTTCCTGCGTACCGCAAGGGTAGATTTTAATATAGAATTCATCACTACTAGATGGCTTTGAAACAACTTTATATAATATATTGTATAATACTCCCGAATTTATTGTTGTAGCAGTATCAGCTGTATAAGTTGTTGATATTCCCGTCTTAATTCCAAGCTTGCATATATCTGTTAATCCAGTAGCCATCCATACGGAACTGATCTCAGCTGCCGATTCATTCATAAAACCTACTTTTAAATACTTATTACTGTTGTTACCTTGATTTGAAAAACTTTGTTTCCAACTTGCATAATAAACACTTTCAGAGTCCATATCCAAAGGAGTATTCATTTTGTTATACATATTAAATGGTTCTACTAATGTAGTATGCTTCATCATTTTCCCGGCAGGAGTATCTTGAATAACTAAATTTCCTGTTAGATTATCTGTAAGCACCAAATTCTTTTTCCAAGCGCCTGTAAATCCTTTATCATGAGGCACATAATCACTTGTTACGGAATCATTATTATTAAGTCCTTCAAATTGCTCAATTGCCATAACACCTGTAGAAGATGGTATATTAACTGTTATATCTTGTGTTAAACTTTCAGCACCCAATGATAGCTCAGCTGTTAAAACAACCTGTTTATCTCCCGACATTGCGGACGGAGTTATTGCTAAAACATTACCGTTCTCATCTACTGAAACTGATTGTTCCGATGATCTCCAAGTAATTGATGCCTCCGTCGCAACAGTACCCTCAATTGGAAGGACTGAAGGAATATTTTTCCCGTCGAATGTATTAGTAAGAGAAGCTCTTTCGCTGATTAATGCTTGCAAATCCGCACTTGCCTGCTGTGCCTTGACTGTAACAGCAAATGATCTTTTGTCAGTTGCAGTTCCGTTTGATACATTAGCTGTTAAAAACACTATGGCATCTTCTTCACCTGCGGCAGGATGCTGTACAACACCGCTATTATCTATAACAGTCGTATCTGATGATGTCCATGTTACCAAGCTTCCGTTCGCACCTGTAAATGAAGACGTAGGTATATTTGATATATCAGTACCGATTTCTCTTAATCCCGATGCATTTACAACACCAAAGCTTGGTGTTATATCAGCCATATCTTTATAAACATTAACAGCAGCAGCCTTATCCTCTGCGGTATATTCTTTGATAGTCAAGTCAGAAATCGTTTGAGTTCCTCCCCAAGCAGTGTTTATATTAGTTCCTATTTTGGTTACTGTCTTACTGCTTGCTGTGCCTGTAACATTTTCTTTACCTGGGCTTGCAACCAGCGCTCCACTTCCAACATCATAAACCTTCATTAGCATAGAAGGGTTTGTGCCTCCTATAACCTTAATAACAAGCTGATATACCTTATCCTTATATACAACAGGCGAGTTTGTTACGGTACCACCTCCGTCGTATAAAACTCCTCCATTCATCTTTACAAAAGGCTTGTATCCCGTGTTGTTCATTATACCTGCTTTTGCAACTTCCGCATTTGCAGAATCATAAAAATTCAAAGTATGCTGCGGCGTGTTTGTGCTGCTTTCGGTGACAGCGCCTGTCATATGATAATAAAGACTTATGTAATAATCGTTTTGAGAAAAATTAAGGGTTTTATCACTTTCAAGTGTTTTATATACAAGGATATTACCCGATGTGTTCCTTATCGCATAGCCTGCTGGCATCAAATTTGTCTGAACAGCACTTATATTTGTCAAATTGACGCCCGAAGCATTTTTCCAAACATCTGTATTAAATGCATTTGTATTAAAATCATTTAAAGTAACCCTTGAAGCACCTAAAACTGTTACCGGAATACCCACAATCGATGCCAAAAATACAACTGTACATAAAACTGAAGTTATTTTCTTTTTTACAGTATTCATATTAATCCTCCTCTTAATTTAAATATTTTACTATAACAATTATACGATATACGTTAAATTGTTGGTAGTAGTTAATATTTAAAAATATAGGATTATATTTAAGAGTTATATACACTCGTGTTTATAGTAAAATAAAAAATGTAGCAGATATTAATGAAAAAGTGTAGCAGTGGAAAATCAAAAAATCCATTGAAAACATCCTAAAAATCAGTTATTCTTTAAGTCTACCAAAACTTAAGGAGAGATAATAAGGAATGTTAACAATGGATAAAACAAATTATATCACAGGATTACAAAATTTTGAAGGGTTGTCGTTGAGGGCAATATGTAAAAAGACTGGTCATCATTTTAACACAGTTAAAAAATAATATGGTCAAGTATTAGTGGACACAGCAAACGACGAGAACATAATATTTGTGTGGCTGCAGAAAATATTTACCAGCCACTAAATAATTTTAGATAACTTACGCTGCCATTTCGAACTCGCATGGTGTCATATAATCCAAATACGAATGTAGTCTTTGCCTGTTGTAAAATATTTCTATATATTCAATTATTGATACTCTTAAATCTTCATATCCTACAAATTTATTATCATAAATCCACTCAACTTTAAACGAGTGGAAAAATGTTTCAGCACATGCATTGTCGTATGGATCGCCTTTTTTACTCATACTACATTTAATTTTATACTTTTTTAATAACTTCTGGTAATCATTGCTACAATATTGACTCCCTCTATCTGAATGTGCAATCAAACCTTCTTTTGGTCTCCTATTCTTTATTGCCATTTCCATCGCATTAATTACTAACCTCTTGGTCATGCGATTATTTAGAGACCAGCCTACTATTCTACGTGAGTATAGGTCAATTACAACCGCTAAATATTGCCATCCACTTTCGGTTTGAATATATGTAAAATCACTAACCCATACTGCATTTGGTCTGTCAATACTAAAATTCCGATCAATCAGATTAGGTGCAACAGGTAGTTTGTGATTTGAATTTGTTGTTGGCTTATATTTTTTAGCAGCTTTACAAATTAAGCCATATTTTTTGAATTTACTCCTTATAGCACTATTGCTCGCAATAATATTTTCTCTTAGCAATGCTTTCCTAACCCTACGGATGCCATAAGTTTTATGGGATTTACAGAATATTGTCAATACGTTAATCCCTAACTCATCGGGCTTTTCGTATTTAGGCTTATTATCCCAAATATAGTATCCACTTCTGCAAACTTTCAACAGCTCGCATGATCTTTTTATTCCAATTCTACCACTGTATAATTTGATTATGGCGTACTTTTCCCGTGGCTTTTTGCAAAATACGCCGTTACATTTTTTAATAAGTCAATCTCATCTTGCAAGCGTCTATTTTCCGCACGCAATTTTCTTATTTCTTCATCGTCTGGCTTTTGATTTCTACTACCTGGCATAAAGTTCGCTGGATCATCACGATATTTTTTGAGCCATGCATAAACGGTTCCATCATTGATACTCAATTCTTTAACCACCTGCGGTGGCGTAATCTTCTTTAGTAAAATCTGCTCAATATATGTAAGCTTTACCTCTCTGCTGACTTTTTTGTTCATTTCCAACACTCCATTTCGTTGCTATAATTATATCATAGCTCTCATCTTTTGGAGTGTCCATTTTTATTGTATCACATCAAAAATGAACTTCTTTACAATATCGGACTTGTGTTTTGTTTTTTATTTGCTTTTTATAATATCGTTATCATTAACATAATCAAAGTTTAAAAGTGAAACATTACGCACGATTTTTTCCTTGGGTAGGTTTGGGTTTTGAATTCTATTAAATAATAGTGCAACCGCTTCCTTTGCCCAGCCGTCCTTTTCCATTCCGATGCTTGTGAATTTAAAGGGCAGAGGCAGGTGCGACTGGACGCCGTCAAAGCCGATAATTGGTATGGTGTCTGCTTCGTTTCCGTAAACGTTCATTAATACGCATTTTATTTCAAAAGCCAGCATATCCGAAAAGGCAATAACAGAGTCAAAGTTTATGTGGTTTTCTATAATGCTATCCATTATTTCTTTGGCGTTCCCACTTTTCACGTTAGTGCAGTGAATTAATTCGTTATGGATTGAGATGTTTGCCTCATTATGTGCTTTTATATATCCTTCAAGCCTTTCGCGGGCTGATGATATGTATTTTGGTGCAGACATAAAAAGAATTTTGCAAAATCCTTTGTCGATAAGATGTTTTGTAGCAAGATAACCAGCCTTGATGTCGTCACTTAATACAGCGTCGGCTTCAAGGTTTTTAAAATATCTGCCGATTAAAACAAATGGAATGTTAATCGATTGCAAAAACTTTATATTATCTTCGTTTTGTTGGACGGGGCATATCAATATCCCATCCACTCTTTTTTCGTATGCGGAAATAATGGCGCGTCTTTCATGTTCTGAATTTTCATCTGTATTTAAAATAATGGTATTATACCCATATTCAACAGCGTTAAGCTCGATAAGCTTTACCTGATGTGCAAGATGTGGATTTGCTATGTCGCTTAGGATTACGGCTATCGTTTTTGTTTTGCCCGAACGGAGTGAGCCTGCCATGCTGTCATTAATATAACCCATGCTGTCCGCAATTTCTCTAACATATTTTTTTGTTTGCTCGGAGATGTCGCTTTTGTTATTCAATGCTCGGGAAATGGTGTTAACTGTGTATCCTGTTTTATTTGCAATATCTTTTAGCGTTACTCTTTGGGGCATATATCGTAGCCTCATTTCTTGTGTATAATATACAATTATCATACACTTTTTTCTATTTGTCAACCTTAAAACATGATTGACAAATAAGAATGCGCATGTTACAATAACGATAAAGTAATAAAAATATTATATACAAATTATGTAATGTGTACAAAATAAACAAAAAGGAGCGTGCAATAATGAACAAACTAGGTATTTTTATGAACTTCTGGGAGAAAAACTGGGATGCCGACCATGCAAAGTACATTCATAAGGCGGCAGATATTGGATTTGACATTTTGGAGTTTCAGGCACAGGCACTATTGGAAATGAGCGATGAAAAGTTGAAATCCCTAAAAAAAATTGCAAATAATCGAGGCATAGAGCTTACTTACAGCTTAGGTCTTGACCCGAAATATGATGTGTCATCGGCTGATGAGTCGGTAAGAAAAGGCGGAATACAATACCTTCAAAATATTGTTGAAAAAATCGGCTTGATAGACGGAAAGCTGTTATCTGGAGTGAGTTATGCAGGCTGGGGTTCGCCGAATTATATTGTAGAGGATAAAAGCGACCTTTTAAACCGTAGCGTGGAAAGTATGCGTGAAATTGTTAAAACTGCTGAGGATTACGGAGTTACATACTGTGTTGAAGCGGTTAATCGTTTTGAAGGTGCCATTATTAACACAGCCAAGGAAGCACTTGAATATGTTGATTTGATTGAAAGTAAGAATATAGGTATTCTGCTTGATACATATCACATGAATATTGAAGAAAATTCAATCGGTGATGCAATTCGCCTTGCAGGCAACAGGCTTACTAGCTTTCACACAGGCGACAACAACAGAAGCGCACCGGGACGTGGGCATATTGATTGGAAGGAAGTGTTCGGTGCATTGAAGGACATTAACTATCAGGGCAGAATTGTATCAGAGCCATTTCTTATGATGGGCGGAGAAGTAGGCAGAGATATAAAGGTGTGGCGTAATTTGGTGGAGGATACTAGCGAGGCTGGAATTGATGCGGAAGCGAAATATCTGTTGAATTTCACGAAAAAAATGCTTGGGAGGGCGTAAGTATGAAGAAAACGGTTATAAAATTGGGATATTGCCCTACAAGAAGAGAATTATTCAGCAGAACGGAAGCCGTAAAATACGCAGGGCTTATTAAAGATGTTATTGGGCAATACAGCGTTAATATTGTTGATTTATCGGGAATAAATGAAGAGGGGCTTTTGTACAGTGACGCAGATTTGGCGGCTGTAATAAAGCGTTTTCGGGACGAAAAAGTGGAGGCGTTGTTTTTTCCGCATTGCAATTTTGGTTCGGAGGCTCTTGTTGCGCAGGTGGCAAAGGCACTTTCTGTTCCAGTTCTTTTGTGGTCACCAAGAGATGATGCACCAATGGAAAACGGTATGCGTTCAAGGGATTCCCAATGCGGACTTTTCGCAACCGGTAAGGTGCTAAGAAGATATAACGTGCCGTTTACATATCTTACAAATTCATGGTATGATAGTGATAAATTTAAGGCGGGATTTCAAAAATTTTTAGCGGTTGCGTGCGTTGTTAAATCTGTCAGAGATTTACGAATACTTCAGATTTCAACAAGACCTGAGCCCTTTTGCAGTGTTATTTGCAATGAAGGGGAGCTTTTGGAACGTTTTGGCATACAGCTTTATCCGATTACGCTGACTGAAATTGTTGAGGAAATGGAGAAAATATCAAAGGAAAACTCAAAGCAATTGCTTGACACAGCAGATTTTATACAGGATAATATAAGCAGGAACAGCCCAAAAGAGCAAATAGTGAAAATGGCTTCACTTAAGCTTGCAATTGCAGCAAAGGCTAAGGAGTATGGTTGCAGAGCAGCTGCAATCCAGTGCTGGAATGCGCTTCAAGATATGATTGGGATTATGCCATGCCTTGCAAACGCACTTTTAGCAGACGAGGGATTCCCAGTAGCCTGCGAAACAGATATACACGGTGCGATTACAGCTCTTATGGTGCAGGCGGCATCTATGGATGAAAAGCCTCACTTTTTTGCAGATATTACTGTGCGTCACCCAGAAGACGATAATTCAGAGCTTTTATGGCATTGCGGAGCGTTTCCATATTCACTTGCAAAGGATAAATCCACTGCGAAGGCAGCAGCACACTGGGTGTTGCCGAGCGGAGCATACGGCACCTGTGAATGGGAAATTTACGGTGGTAAAATTACTGTTGCAAGGTTTGACGGTGACCATGGTAAATATCAAATGTTTATCGGTGAGGCAGAAAGCACAGACGGGCCTAAAACTGGTGGAAGCTATATGTGGATAAAAGTTAAGGATTGGGCAAAGTGGGAGCATAAGCTGGTAAAAGGCCCATATATTCACCACGTTGCAGGAATACACGGTGAATATGGTGATATTCTTGCGGAGGCTTGTCAATATATAAACGGTCTTGTACCAGACCCTGCAGAGCCTTCAATGGAAGAGCTTGAAAAACGGTGGATGTGAAAAGGAGATAATATAATGGAAGCAAATGCTTATGCAAATCTTTTTGATTATGCGGTGAAATGTGACGTAAAGAATAATATTTTTAAATTTATGTATGGCAATAGAGGTGCAGTTGTTGAAGCGGCGGTTGAAGGCATATATTGTAAAGGTGTAAAAATTGCTGATTTAGCGGATTATAATAAAAAAAGTATTGAACGAAGCTATCAAATGGACAGCGTAACGCTAACCGTTCTTTTCGAGGAGGGTTCGCAAAAGCTATCAGATTTTTCGATAGATTTTATCGTTGACCACAAGGGCATAAAGGTTTTAAAAAGAGGAGATATTGATATTCGCTTTGATGGAAAGCTGTTGTGGGGCGAGGATATGGAAAACAGCACCTTTGCAATGTGCTTTGACCGAGATAGTCAGGATTTGCGTACCGCTTTGGGACCTGCAACGTCAACGGTGGATAACGCTCTTCTTGACCGCTTAAGTGGAGAGGCTCTTTGTTTAGATGGTGGGGAGCAATTAAGGCTTCGTTTTGATTGGAGCGAGGGTGCATATCGCTTTTGTGTAAATACAGGCGAAAACGGCTTTGAAATTCACATTAAAAGTAATATATATAAAGAAAGATATGGAGTAGAATACAAGGCAATTAATAAAAACAGCACATTTTCAAAACCACCGGCAGGGTGGATGACTTGGTATGCCGTTAAGTTTGATGCGTGCGAAAAAGTTGTGCTTGAAAATGCTACTTTTCAATCAAAGCATTTAAAGGATTACGGTGCGGATACTGTATGGGTTGACTGGGAATGGTATCATAGAGATTTGTTAGGCGTAAGAGATGATGGTGCCGATTCTTTTAACCCCGATAAAAAAATGTATCCCAACGGACTTGCTCATGTGTCAAGTGAAATAAAGAAACTTGGCTTGGTTCCTGCTTTGTGGGTGGGCTTTACAAACGATCCATCTGAAAATGAATTCATAAAGGAAAACAAGGATGCTCTCCTTGCACAAACACCCCAATGGTGTGGGCAATATTTTCTGGATATAAGCAATCCGAAGTTTTTGGATGAGTATATTCCGAAAACCTTTAAACAAGTTAGCGAATGGGGTTATGAGGCTTTAAAGTGGGATTGTTTACCCATTACTTTGAAACTCCATGACGAGTACCGCCAAAATATGTATGATAAGTCTATTACGGTTAAAGATGCTTACAGAAACGCAATTAAAGCCGCACGCAAGGTTGTGGGTGAAGATTTTTATATGCTGTCCTGCTCAGGCGAAAGAAGCGTTGATATTCTATATGCAGCGGATTTGTTTGATGCTGCACGTATAGGCGGGGATATATTTAAGTGGGACGAATTTATTAAAGAGTGTATCGAAAAGGTTATAAAGTTCTATCCATTGCACAATGTTCTTTTGTATAACGACCCTGATAACGTAGTTTTGCGTGAGGAATTCAACACCTACAATCAAGCAGTGTCAAGGGCTTGCTTTGTGTCGCTTCTGGGGCTTCCCATAACATTGGGAGATGTACTGCCTGAACTGCCTGCCGAGCGTGTGGAACTTTTAAAAAGAACGCTTCCTACTATTGACGCGCACCCAATGGATATTCGGGAAACTACTCATGACTTAAAAGTTATGAAAACAAATCTTGCAGTGGAGAAACCCTTTGAAAGCTGGAATGTAGCAGGAATTTTAAATCTTACCGATGAACCTGTTAATATAGAGCTTAACTTAATAGATGATTTGCATTTGGAAGAGGGAGAATATCTTGTGTATGACTATTGGAAAAACAAATTTATTGGTGAGATTGAAAAAAGTACAAAGATAGAGCTTCAACCCTGTGAAACCAAAGTTCTGTCCGTTCGCAAAAAGCTTAACAGACCGCAGATTATTAGTACATCACGACACATTACTCAAGGTGCAGTGGATATAAAAAGCATGATGTGGAATGAGAAGAACTTGACACTATCGGGTGTTTCGAGCGTTGTGGATGGCAATATATACGAGGTGGTGCTGTATGTGCCGAAAGAATATAAAATAATTCTCGATGCAGACCTTATTATTGATAATAAGTGTGAAAATGTTCAAAGCTTTGTTATAAATCCCAAAGAAACAGGCAATATTTCATGGTCAGTTACTTTCCAAAAATGGAAGTTGAAAGAGAATTAAAATGGTTATAATTAATTGTTCGTAATATTATTATTATCAATCTAATATTTTTTAAAAGGCTTTAATATATAGTTGAAAACGCCAAATTTGAGAAGTCACTGAAAAACTCAAAAAGGTCTATTGTTTTATTCAAAAACAATAGACCTTTTTTTTATTTCATAGGAAATTGATAAATTCCTATGAAATAAAAAAATATTGAATTATTCCTTGGCAAATGCTTGCGGCTTCGCACCTAAAGCGCCAGCGGCGCTTTGTTATGTTTTGTGCTATAATAAAAGCATAGAAAAGCGTTGTGAAATGAGGGTTTAAGGTGTGCTTAGGATAGACAATCAGTTTAAATTTTCTGAGTATGATGATTTATACGATATAGTTATTCCGAAGGATAATATTGACTTATATAAAGGAAAGTATAGGTCTTTGAATATTTTGGGCGACATCATTGGCCCCTGCTGATGGCCCAAATCATCCGAGGAGAATATTCCGTTGAAGCCTAAAGCGGCAAATTTATCTATAATCACCTTGTAATATTCAAGAAATCTTTTGCCCAACATTTTAAGCTTATCCATTTCATCATAATAATCCAGCATCAAATTTTCCATACCTCTTATCTGCCAGAACCTTTCGTGAAAAAGCTTCCACCAACAGCCAAGCTTATATCTATCCCCTGCCTCATTCATTCGCTTTTCTATCACATCAAAATTGCCCGCTTCATTAGGATTCGGAAAATCTGCCAAAAATAATTCCAAATCCGCCCAGTCATCAAGCAGTTCCGCATTCTGCCATATACTGTGCCTAATTACATTGCTGTAATCCGCTTTATAGTATAATATATATGATACTACTTGTACACTTCAAAAACTACGTCGGCATAAAAATACAGAAAATAATAAGAACAAATTAAACTGTGATACAATCCGCTCAGAATTGGCTTGGATGTTAGAAACGTATCCGCAATGGAAATTTCCGGTGTTTTATCGGATAAAACAGGTGTTTGACAGTTAATTCCCTGATGTGTCCTAACGGTATTGTAATAGTTGAGATATCCATTTAACAGGTGCGTCAAATGTCTTTCGTTAAGAGGAATAATATGATCAAGCAACTCGTGGCGTATGATAGCTGAGCGTAGCGATTTGAAATCTCTTATTATAACAAAGAGGATTTATCGTTTTCGGGTTAATCTACCCAACGACTGGGAAGTAAGGTAAATGTGTTGATTTGTTTGAACTGTCCGAAATATAGAGGAAGTAAAAGCAAAAAAGCGGAGCTATAAGCCCCGCTTTAAGTATAATTCAGTTACTATTTTTCAAAGTATGTGTTTTTAGTTTGCCATTTCATCATTTTTATTGGTAACCATAAGCCATATATGCCAATTGTAATTATAGTTAGCAATAACCATTTAATCCAATTGCCAAAGAGCCCAATTGCTGTTCCTTTAAAAATCAAACGTTTACCTTCAATAACTGTATGTTTTGTCTTCCAACTTAAAATCATGCAAATAGCCCATGGATAACATATGCCTAACGTGAAAACAGTTATAAGGAAACCTAGTATTTGCCACCCAATCAATTGCAATAACCCTCCATCAAAATATGAAGTGGATTGTAAATTTGATTGCTCTTGCCCTGTTGAATTGTTCACACTTAATTCTGACATTTTAAAACCTACTTTCTTTTAAAATATTACATTTGTTAACTATTGTAACATTATAGTTTACAAAAAGCAATAGGGCAATAATATTTAATAATAAAATATTCTTTAAGTGTCACCCATCATTGACACTTAAAGAAAAATTTGTTAAATTTATTTAAAAAGTCAATTGATTTTTTATTAAAAATAATATAATATAAATATTAATAGTTTATATGCAAAAAAGAAAACTTATTGGTATAACGAAATAAGTTATATAAATATCATACATTAAAGGAGATTTGTACAAATGAAAAAGTCAAAACGAATTATTTCAATTATCATTACCCTTGTGATGGCATTAACTCTTGCGACTGCACCAGTGCAGGCAGCGGTCGATTATGAGGTAAAAGCAATGGTGTTAAAACAGCTTAACCTGTTTCAAGGAACGGATAGCGGTTTTCAACTTCAGCGAGCTCCATCAAGAGAAGAAGCATTAGTTATGTTTATCCGTCTTTTAGGGGAAGAAGGAGCCGCAAAGCAGTGGACTGGCAAATCACCTTTTACAGATGTAGCGACAGGTCATTGGGCACTTCCTTATGTGGGCTATGCTTTCGATAAGGGATACACAAAGGGTCTTGGTGACGGCACATTTGGTCTTGGTTCTATTACAAACGCACAGGCGTTTACCACATTTGTGCTTCGTGGCTTAGGCTTTGATGATTCAAAAGGCGATTTTACTTATGCCGTTGCTATTAACTTTGGAAAAGCAAGAAACATAATAGATTCTGATGTGAACATTAAAAACTTTACTCGTGGAGATGCTGTAAGTATAAGCCTGAATGCACTTAACGCTTATATGAAAGGCAGTACGACGAAAAAACTGTCAGACAAGCTTATTGAAAACAGTGTATTTACCAAGGAAAGCTATGATAGTCTTGTTGAAGCTTCAACCGAAATGATGACTGAGGAAGAATATCCTGAAGCAATGTCAGGCTTTATTGAAGCATATGAACAAATGATGCAGGCGTATAATGGGTTAATGGAAAACTATGAGCTTACACCATCGTGGGCAAGTGCTTTTATGGGAATTGAAGATGCGGCTTCCCAAATATCAATACAGCTTGCTGAAATTACTGATGCTGTTCCTGTTAATTACTTGGAATCACACGTCAAAATTGTTTTTGCTGTAGCCGGATGTGCCGATGCACTTACAGCAACAAGAAATTCTATTGATGCCTATAATGCTGGCAATGAAGCACTTGGTGATGAGCAAAAAGCACTTTCAATAGAAATTTTTAAGGTATCAAAAGACTTGTGGAATAGCTCAATTACAACAGTACAATAATTAGTATTATTATAGCATATCTGTTTATCGCCATGAACTTGCTTAACAGCATATTTGTGGCGGTACTTATATAATAAGTGTCATAGATAGGGGGAATTTACGTATTAAAACCATCGAGGTTGCGATTTAGTGTAATAAAGTATTTACATTAACTTTTTCAATACAAGTGCTGTTGTTACAAAAGATATTAAGGTAACGGTAAACACCGCAAAATTTGTGGGTAGTTCCGATAAAGTGAAATATCATATAATGGCGGTATATAAATTGAAATAAATGTGTTTTCTAAGTTAACACTGCATTTTGCATATTTGATGCAAGCGGTGCAACTGAAAAACACAAAAAAGTAATATTCATATTGACGAAGGTGTAACAAAAATTCACTAAAATAAAGGAGAGTTTTATTATGAAAAAACTTATTACTGTTTTATTGACTCTGGTTATGGCACTTGGTATGCTTACAGGCTGCGGAAGCGACCCTGTTGCGGATGAATTGGGAAAATTCCTGAACACTGATATGGTTGGGATTAATGCAAAATACGATGATTTGAAAACAGAAATGGCAAAGTGGGACAGCTTCAAAGATGATAAGGCTCTTATTGCAAACCTTAAAAATACCGTGCTTCCGAACATAAATGATTCCCTTGATATGCTGTCAAAAATTGAGCTTAAAACGGAAGATGTTAAGGTTATCAAAGAAAAATACAAAAAAGTGCTTGAAGCATACAAAGGCGGCTTTCAAGGTATGATCTCTGCATCTGAAGCTGATGATGTGAAGGGTATTGAGGCGGCCACGGAAAAAATCGATGAAGGTGTCAAGTTGCTTGACGACTATAACAAAGCCCTAGAGGCTTTGGCGAAGGAAAAGAATATGGAAATTGAATATTAAACCATTAAATTTATAGACAAGGGGGGGCATGTTTTAAATGTTTATAGCAATTGCAGTAGTTTTGATTGCGGTAATTTGGTTTGTTTTGATTCAAAGAAAATTGGTGGTGATGGATGAAAACATTAATAACGCCATGAGCCAAATCGGAGTTCAGCTTTCGTCGCGTTGGGACGCTCTAACTGCTCTTTTGGATTTAACAAAGGGGTATGCGGAGCATGAATACAAGACCATTTCCGACACCATTAAAATGCGTACCAGCATTACGGGAAAAAGTACGTCGGAAGACGTTAATCAGCAGGAAAATATTTTGACTCAAGCCATGGGCAAAATTATGGCGATTGCGGAAAGCTATCCTGACCTGAAAGCTAACGAGAATTATATGAAAACCATGGATAGCGTCAACGAATATGAAAACATGGTAAGAACATCACGATTGATTTACAATGACAGCGTAACAAAACTCAATCGTGCCATCCGTATGTTTCCCACATCAATTGCCGCAGGAATTTTGAGGATTGAAAGCCGCAATTATCTTGAAGCGAGTGAAAATAAAGCGGATATGCCAAATATGAAATGAGGGAAATTAAGGTGAAGAGTTGGTGTAAAATCAATTTTCTTATTTCGATTTTTTTGTTTTGCCTTGCAGTGAGCGTATCTGCTAAAAACCATGTCACCGAAATCGATATTGATGTTGGGATAAGAGACGATGGCAGTGCCTACATCACACAGGTATGGAACGGAACCTTTACAGAAGGCACGGAAAACTACATTCCTATTAACACAGATGGTATTGAGATAACCGACTTCAAGGTTTTGGATATCAACGGTGAATATGAGAAGATGAACAATTGGAATGCAAAAGGTTCTTTTGAGCAAAAAAGCAGAAAATACGGCATCAATCCCACCAAAGATGGTGTTGAGCTTTGTTTTGGCATATCTGAATACGGCACTAATCGATATGCGATTGAATATGTCATTCACAATTTTATTAATGCCTATACAGATTATGACGGAACAAACTTTATGTTTATCAATCCGGATATGAATACCTTTCCCACAGATGGTAAAATCAGAATGACTCTTGCAAACGGTAAAAAGCTGGATGAAAGCAATTCGAGAATATGGGCGTTTGGATACAGCGGTCAGATTGAATTTCAGGACGGAAGCGTTGTTGCCTATACCAAATCGCCACTTGAAGGCAGCAATTCAATGATTGTCATGTTGCAGCTTGAAAAAGGCATAGTTACCCCGATAAAAACTTTGGATAAATCCTTTGAAGAAGTAAAAACCAAAGCTATGGGAGACAGCGATTATGAAACAGATGACATCGACGCTCCCCAATGGTTGGTAAATATATTTGCTTTCTTCTCTTTACTCTTTTTGCTTGCAATCCCCGTATTAATTGTGTTTTGGATAGTTTCTGCAATAAAAAGAAAGGCAAACATAAAGAAATTCTATAATAAGGCTGAGTATTTTAGGGACGTGCCTAACAACGGAGACATTTCGACCTCCTATTACTTATTACAAAATTTCGGCGTTACCAAAGATAAAAGCCTTATTGTTGGCGCAACGATGCTTTCGATGATAAATAAAGGCTGTATAGAACCTGTTACCAACGAAAAAGTGAATTTTATGGGAAAATCCAAGACAGAGGTTTCCCTCGAACTGTTGAAAGAGCCTGAAAGTAATCTTCAGAAGAGTTTGTATCATATCCTTGTAAGCGCAGCAGGTCAGGATAAAACACTTCAAGAAAAAGAACTTGCAAAATATTGTGAAACCAATCCTGCCATGCTGAAAGAATTTATTGATTCTACATATAAAAAAGGTGCAAGTAGTTTTGGGTTGTCAAACGGTTTTGTAAAAAGCGGTGGTAACCACATAAAACATTTGAGCGAAATCGGCAAAGAACAGCTTGCCGAAGTTATGGGGTTGAAAAAGTATTTGCTTGACTTTTCCCTGATTTCAGAGCGAGAAATAAAAGAAATTACCATTTGGCAGGATTACATGGTTTATGCAACACTTTTCGGAATCGCTGACAAGGTGATTGCTCAGTTTAAAAAGGTGTATCCTGACAGAATTGTTGAATTTGAAAGCTACAACCGAAATGTTTTTGTGGCACATTCTTATTATCGTACAATGTATAATGCAACCGTCAGGGCTGAGCAGAAAGCTCGTTCTGCTGGTATGGGTGGCGCAAGCTCAATCGGCGGAGGAGGCGGATATTCCGGCGGGGGGAGCGGCGGCGGTTCAAGGTAAGAGAAAAAACAAATGGATTTTTGCAGATTGTCGCCTTTAAAAATTACTTCTGCCGAAAAAACAACAGAGAAAACCAATAATTCAGAGTTATGATAGCTTGGCAGCACAAAATGAGAGAGTGTGCATCGTGTAATTGGTTAGGGAAAACCCATTTGTATCGATTATGCTATGCAATCACACGAGAGACTGACAATTTAGATGACATATATAAATTGTCAGTTTTTTTGCGCCTTTATGGGCTTTTTTGATGATTTTTCAATATCATAATTTCCATAGATTACACCCCTATATTGGGGTGATTTGAACCCGTGTCCAAATATTAAAAATTTAGACGGTATTTCTTTTTAGGGGTATTGTCTTTTTTTACGAAAAAAATATTTGTTGAGTATCTAAACATATACCATCTTGATTACACAAAATTAAAATAGTTTTTATCTATAAATAATTTCTGTTCTTAAAGTAAGAGGGTGTTTTTCCTATTTCTTTTTTAAAACAAACAGAAAAGTGATTTGGATTTTTAAATCCAGTCTGATAAGCTATTTCTGCGATAGACAAATCAGTAGCCATTATTTTCTTTAGTGCGGAACTGATTTTATATGACATAATATATTTATGTAAAGACATTCCTGTTTTCATTTTAACTAGTTGGTTTATGTAATTAGGGTGATAGTTAAATTCCCGTGCAATAGTATCGTAATCTATATCTTTATCGTAATTTAGGTGAATGTAGTTGAGTATTTTATTGACCTTATCAGATATTTTCAAATTTGATGTAGAATATTGAGCAACAATACCTAAAACAGCTGTCATTAATCCAGATATTATATCAGAATAATGATTTTTCTGTTCGCAAAATTCATTTACAATATCTAATAAGTATTTTTCTATTATTTGCATCCCTTCTAAGATGATTGGTTCTTCCAAAACATTTAAATCAGAAAATTTAATTTTTTCTACAATGTTTTTCTCTTCAAAATCTGATTCATGTACAGGAGGCAGCACATGTGTTATATTAACGTTGTTTTGTGTATAGTCATAGTTTATCGTAACAAAATGCAACGGATTTCCCTTTGATGTACAAGGGTAATATTTGACTCCACACGGATATAGCATCAAAGAGCCTGCACTAATCTTATGGCTCTTATTTTCTAGATAAAAAATTCCATTACCGTTTATTACGTACAAGAGCCTGTTATCATAAGCCATCGTAAAATCTTTATTCGGTAAGTATGAAGTTTGCGCAGCAAAGCGAACATAAGGTTTCATTTGACTAAATAACATTTACAGCACTTCCTTAAAATATTTATTTTAGAAAGATTGTTCTTTGATTTACACATTGATTATACCATTCTATTTTTATATAATCAAGAAGCAAATAAAAAATAATTAAGAAGGTGAAATGTTGTGAAAAATGTTGTGAAAAGAAAGTTCTCAGGTGCGTATGGCATTGTACTAACGCCGTTTCAGGATAATGGTACTATTGATTATGATTTGTTAGAAAATCAATTGGAAAAGGCGTTTTCATCGTCGCTTGACGGTTTGGTTATATGCGGTTCCACAGGTGAATTTTCCAGGATGTCTTTTGAGGAAAATACAAATATCATAAGACTTGCGGGAGAAATCAATAACGGCAGAAAACAACTAGTTTGCGGAGCGACAGCGTCTGACAGCTATTGGGCAAATAAGTACATGGAGGCTATCAGCAAAGTAAAAGCTGACGGTGCGTTGATTGCTCCACCATATTATTTTACTCTTAGCGATGATGAAATTCTTTCATATTACCGTGATATTTCACTAAATAACACAGGTAACGTTCCAATTGTAGGATATAATATTCCACAGTGTACGGCTCCTATATCCTTAAAGGTCTTTGAAGGGTTATTAGAACTGGAGAATTTTGGAGGGTTTAAAAACAGTTGGCATAACTTACATGAGATTATGATGATGGTTGATTTAAGAAACAGAGTACGCCCCGATGTTTCTATGCTTACAGGACTTGATTCCTGCCTCTATGCTACATTGGCGATTGGGGGCGATGGGCTGTTTACTGCGATAACATATCTTTTGCCCGATTATGTACGTATTATCATTGATGAATTTGGAAAATCTGACAAATCATATAGTTGTCAATGTGATTTGCTGGAGCTTATTAATATCATAAATCAATTTTCGTTTCCATATGGTTATAGGGTGCTTGCTGAGGCGGCGGGATTTTCTTTGGGAAAATCGAGGGAAGTAGTTCCAAACAACATAAAAAATCTTGCCGAAAACGTGCTACCGCAAATGAAAACAATTATTGATAGATTAAACGGGAGGTTTGTAAAATGAAAATCACAGAAGTAAGACCAATATTATTGTCATACGAGTATAAACCGGATGAAAAGTGGGGCTGGTCAGGAGGAGAAGTAAAGGTTTGGCATACCTCGTTGGTGCAGGTTTTTACAGATGAGGGAATATACGGACTGGGCGAAATGGGTACCGGTCATTACATACCTGAAGCAGCCAAGGCTATATGTGAGTTCTTGTCAAATACATTGATAGGTCAGGACCCTTTTGAAATTGATGTGCTGTTTTCCAAAATGTATAAGCTTGGTGCAAATTGGGGCAGACGTGGAATCGCTATGGGCGTTATTAGCGGCATTGAAAACGCTTTATGGGATTTGAAGGGTAAAGCTCTGGGTGTTCCCGTGTGGTGCTTACTTGGTGGGCAATACAGGAAATCTGTAAGGGCATATGCAAGCGGGGGAATGGAAAAACCGATGGATGAGCTGATTAAGGAAGTTAACAGTTATTTGGAAAAGGGATTTACTGCTGTTAAAATTCGTGGCGGTTACAACAGAAAGAAAGATACCGCTATTGTAAAAGGGTTAAGAGATGCACTTGGTTATGATTTTGACCTTGCGATTGATTGCGGGCAAGGATATGTTCCATTTGCATGGTCTGCCAAAGAGGCTATTGGAGTGGTGAAAAGCCTTGCGGAATATCAATTGATGTTCATTGAGGAGCCTTGCAGAACAGATGAATTGGATGTATATGCAAGGGTTAGGGCCGAAAGCGGCTCAACTCCAATTGCGGGCGGCGAAAATGGTTGCTCGATTTTTGAATATAAAGCACTTATAGATAATGGTTGTGTGGATATCATTCAGCCTGATGTTACACACGCCGGAGGCATTGGTGAGGTGAAACGGGCGGCTGAGTACGCAGGACTGAACGGTATCACCGTTGCACCACATGTTTTCCGTTCTGGAGCGTCTTTTGCCGCACATCTGCACCTTTTAAGTGCGATACCAAATGCGCTGGTTTGTGAATTTCAGCAAATTGCAAATCCGCTTCGTGAGGAATTATTAGACGAACCGCTTAAAATGACAAATGGTGAAATAATGGTGCCGACCTCTCCGGGTCTTGGAATTCATATTGACAATTCAATTATTGAAAAATATCCTTACAAACCGGGAACCGAGCAACGTTTTAAGGTGGAGAATAATTAATGGCTTATAGTGTAAAAATATTGGGATTTGCTCATATTTTGTGTAAGAATTCTGTGCTTTTAAAAGGCGGAGACGATAATAATACAACCAAAATCGGTTGCTTTGCCTTTCTTATGCAAAATGAGAACGAATATATATTGATTGATACGGGAATTGAAAGCATAGATGTTGTTAATACAACGAAATCAAGCAATGATGATTGGGCAAGGGGAGAGTCTGAGTACGATTTGCTGACTAATCTTAAAGAACATAGTATCGACCCGAAGCAGATATCAAAGGTATTGATTACTCATTCTCATTATGATCATTTGTCTGGGATTTTGCATTTAACGAATGCAGATATTTACATAAATAAAATGGAGTTAGATTTTCTTCTTTCTGATGAGCATCCGCATAAAAATGCATTAACTGCACAAATTGAATTTATAAAAAAGAAAAATGTGATAGCCATGAACGATAATCATGCTGTGAATGATGATATTATCGCAATAAAAGCAGGAGGGCATACGCCCGGAAGCACAATGTTTCAGGTAAATACGAATATCGGCAAAATTATTTTTGCGGGAGATGACGTATTTTTGCATGAAAACATTGAGAAAAATGTACACATTGGTTTTTCTTATAATGAAACTAAGGCGAAACGAGCCGTTGAAATTTGCAGACACATTGAAGGAACGGTAATTACAAGCCATGATTTTAAGTGTAAGGAAGTGATTAAATATGTTTAATCTAAGTGGAAAACTTGCTCTTGTTACAGGGTCAAGCAGAGGAATCGGCAAAGCAATTGCTTTAAAATTAGCAGAGGCAGGAGCCGATATCATTGTACATTGCAGAAGCAATGAAATCCAAGCTCAAGATACTTTAGAAAAAATTAAAAAATTAGGTGTAAATGCCTATATAGTAAGCTGTGATACGAGAAATACAGAGCAAATCAATAAACTGTTTAACGAGATAGAAAAAATTCATGGCAGGCTTGATATTTTAGTAAACAACGCAGCAACGCTAAGTAGATTTCCATTTTTGGATATCCCTGTTGAAGAATGGGATAGGATTATGGAAACAAACGTAAGAGGATATTTCCTTTGCAGTCAAAGAGCGGGTAAGATGATGGCTAAGAAAAAATGGGGAAGAATCATCAATATATCATCCATTTCGCAGAATATTGCAGCAACGGGAAGGACTCACTATTGTGCGTCAAAGGGTGCAATCGGGATGCTTACGAAAGGTATTGCTTTAGAACTGGCCCCGTACAATATAACGGCAAATGCAGTTTTGCCGGGAAGTATTCATACAGATTTTAATGATGATGTACTTTCTGATAAGTGCTTTTACAAGCAATGTGTTGATGGAATCCCAACAGGGAGAATCGGTGTGCCGGACGATATTGCTGGTGCGGTTGTAATGTTATCGTCTGACGAAGCATCCTATATAAATGGAGCATGTCTAACAATAGATGGAGGTCAAACAGTATGAGCTACAAATTTAAAGGCGTATGTCCTGTAATAAATATTCCATTTTTTGAAAATGGAGATATTGATTTTAAAGGTATAGAAAGTGTAATTAATTTTACTTTGAAACAAGGATGTACAAGCATATGTGTTTTTGCGTTTAACAGTGAGCCTCATAAAATGACCACGGATGAAAAGAAAATGGTTATAAAATTCTTTTTAGAAAAGGTCAACAAACGGGCAGAAACGCTCGTGGGATTAATTGAAAATTCAATCGGTGGTGTGATTGAACTTGGATTAACTGCTAAACATTTCGGAGCAGACGGTGTTATTTTATACCCACCTGCACTTTCAACGCCAAATGGGAACGACTTGCTTAATTATTTTAAAACAATTGCAGATGCTGTGGATATTGATGTTATGATTCAGGATAATCCTCGTTCAACAGGTGTAAATATGAGCCTTGAATTTCTTGCTGAAGCGGTTAATTCTATAAAACAGTTTAAATATTTAAAGGTTGAATGTCCTATTCCTATAAGAAAAATGAGGAAACTAATTGAGTTTTCGAAAGGGAATTTGAAGTGTTACAGCGGTAATGGTGGAATTTTTGCAGTTGATGCGTTTTTGAATGGTGCTTGGGGAATTATGCCGGGCGTAACAATAGCAAATAAATTTGTAGAGCTTTATAATAATTTGGAAACTGGCAATGAGAACGGAGCAAGAAACCTGTTTGAGAAAGTTTTGCCTTTCGTATGGTATGAGGATCAGTCGCTTGAGTTTTATATTACTTGCGAGAAAGAAATTTTAAAGCATTTGGGCATTATCGGGGAATCCTCTGTGAGAGCACCGAAAACGCTACTCTCACCAAATGAATTAACTGAGCTTTTAACTCTTTATAACAGGATTTTTGCTTAAGGGCAAGGAAAGACTTTGTTTTACTAGGATCCATGATTTTGGGTTTGTTCAAAATGAATTCTCATGTTTATGTTCATGCGTCACCTATGTTCGATGAATCCGGACATCAAGTGTCTTTATAAACTGTCTGTCAAATACAATATCGTAGCTCATGTTCGCTTTTAAAATTTCGACACGGTATCCTTTTTCCGTCAGTAGCTTGGCAAGCTTGTTCTGCGTATGCTTGAATAAATGGTTTTGTAGAAAAGATAGCAAGTTTTAAAAATGCTTGAAAAATTTGCAAATACGTGCTATGCTAATAGTGTTATACTTGAAAAACTATATTAATTTTGAAGATTGGTTGAAAATCCGTGTGATTGATAAACACCGAACAAATTCAAGGCTTCTTTAAAAAGCACTTAGCCTTACAACCGCTGACGATATTGATATTGTGCTAAAAGTTAATGCTTCAATAATAACTGACACATATTGGTTTAAAAAAGCTGATAGCATTTTAACTTATAACAATATAAAATTTAAAGAAAATATGTTTGATAAATTGGCACTGTATTGTGACCTCGACAGTTTCAACAACGATTATAGCAATACACCCGAGCTTATCAATATAGGTAGTTTTTAAAAGTGTTGGAAACTTATTGATGGTGAGTGGTGGCTGTATAAACAGGGTAATGATTTAGAAATACTTTCAGAACTTTTTATATGTGAGTTTGGTAAAAATATTCAAGAGATTTATGGAATTGTAAATCATAATAAAGCATTTACTTATGTTCAAAAGTGCATAAACAAAAATAAATCTCTTGATGAGAATTTTATTAAAGATATGCATGCCTTATTAATGGAAAATATTATGGTGGGTGTTATTTACAGAAATGTTGATGTTTATATTTCCGGTGCATAGCACTCACCACCGCCACTTCAAGAAATGTATATTTAAATAGATAAGAGGATGCTTGTGACTAAGCAAATATAAAGGTTGATTTCCAAATGCTTAAAACAGGATTTGTAGTTGTATTTTATCGGTCAGATTATGAAATACCGAAAAAATACCGATAAAGGCATAACTGTAAAGAGGGTGAGCCTATGAGCCAAGCAAGAGTGCTTATTGTTGACGATGAAGAAAAAATAAGGGATATTATTGAAGAATATATAAGCATTGAGGGCTATGCAATCGACAAAGCGGCGGACGGAAGAATTGCTTTGAAACTGTTCGGCGAAAACGAATATGCCGTAGTAGTGCTTGATGTTATGATGCCGTTTGTTGACGGCTGGACTGTATGCCGTGAGATACGCAAAACATCGTCTGTGCCAATTATTATGCTTACAGCAAGAGGTGAAGAATACGACAAGCTGTTAGCGTTCGAGCTTGGGGTGGACGACTATATGATAAAGCCGTTTAGCCCTAAGGAGCTTTTGGCAAGAATGAAGGCGATTATCAGAAGGAGCAGTCCGAAAGAGGACACTGTAATAATATTTAAGGGATTGAAAATTGACGTTGCTTCAAGAAACGTATATGTTGACGGCGAGAAGACAGCCTTTGCACCAAAGGAATATGAGCTTTTATATTTTATGGCAAAAAATCCAAACAGGGTATATTCGAGGAATGACCTTCTTGACAAGGTTTGGGGCTACGAGTTTATCGGAGATGATAGAACGGTTGACACGCATATAAAAATGGTGAGGGACAGAATAGGTCCTTACAGAAATTTTATAGTCACTGTTTGGGGAACAGGATATAAATTCGAAACGGGTGAAAGCTGATGAAAAGTATAGGATTAAAGCTTTGGGTCTGGATGATGGTTCTTGTCGGTCTGCTTTTTGCTTTACTCTGGCTGTTTCAAATCGTGTTTTTGGAAAGCTTTTATTCAGATATAAAGCTGTCCGAGATTAAAAAACAGGGTTATGAGATTGCTAATTTAATTGTTTCTGATGAAAAGGCTGAGGTACAAAACCAAATCGACAAATTGTCATATGATAACAACGCAAGCGTTTTGGTATATGCTCAGGATGGCGACCTGATGTATTATAACCAAACTTCAGATAGCACGCCGCAAATGCCAATGGGAAGGAATAATGCGATTATCGATGCATTAGCAGAGGCTTTTCAAGGCAGGGAGGCAACACTTGAGGTTGCTCACCCTCGATTCGGAAACAAATTCAAAATAATTGCAATTCCAATAAAAGAAAAGAATTTAGCAATGCTTATAAATGTTCCAATGGCACCTGTTAAGGATACGGCACAAATATTAAAAAAACAGCTTGGAATTATAACAGCTGTTTTATTGTTTATTACAATCCTTTTTGCATATTTTCTTTCAAAAACCTTAACAAAGCCGATTAGAATAATCACTAATTCGGCTGAAGAGATTGCCTCGGGAAACTATGACACACGAATAAGTATAAAGTCAAAGGACGAAATTGGAATCCTTTGCCAAACAATAAACAATATGGCAGAGGGGCTTTCGAGGGTTGAAAATTTACGCAAGGATTTAATTGCCAATGTATCTCACGAGCTTCGCACACCGCTTTCTATTATTCGAAGTTATGCCGAAACTATTCGTGATGTCTCTGGTGATAACAAGCAAAAAAGGGATGGTCATTTAGCTGTAATCATTGAGGAATCGGAACGATTAAGTGGAATGGTTAATGATATCCTGAATTTGTCACAGCTTCAATCGGGCAAAATCAATTTAAATATCACGAGGCTCTGCATAACTGAGCTTTTGCGTGAGGTTGTTTCAAAATACGATTTATTAAGCAAAAAATCGGCTGTGTCGATAACCCTTGAAGGTGATGGCGAATATTTTGTTAATGCAGACAGGCAAAGGCTTGAACAGGTATTATATAACCTTATAAATAATTCCTTAAACCACACAGGCGAGGGCGGTGGAATAATCATCTCTGCCGAAAAGCAAGCAGGTTTTATTAGGGTGTCCGTTAAGGACAACGGTTCGGGTATTCCTGAGTCAGAACTTAAATATATATGGGACAGGTTCTATAAGGGTAGCAGTAAAAGCGGTACAGGGCTTGGGCTTTCCATTGTAAAGGGAATTTTTGAGGCACACGCATTTAATTTCGGTGCAGACAGTGTCGATGGTTATGGCACAACAATATGGTTTGATATAAATTATTTATAAACATTTATCCTTTCATCATACTTTCCTAACATTTATACTTTATACTAAGGTTGTAAGGTTAACCAAAACATATTGTTTAAGGAGCGTGGAAGGTATGAAGGGAAAGAAAATCATTGCAATTTTCACTGTTGTTGGAATTTTGAGCATTATGGGTATAGCATATGCCGCAGTTGCGAAAACACCTGCCGAGATTGTGTCGGAGCTTACGGGAAAAACAACTGAGGAGCTTTACGCTCAAAAGCAAGAGGGTAAAACCTATGGCACTATCGCAAAGGAAAACGAAGTGTTAGACGAATTTAAGGCTCAAATGATGGAACAAAAGAAGTCAATTCTTGACCAAAGAGTTGCAGACGGAAAAATGACGCAGGAGCAGGCAACGGAAATTTACGACAATATGAAGGAAAGACAAGCAACCTGTGACGGCACAGCAAGTGGCAACGGAAACAGCGGTGCTGGCTTTGGATGTGGCAACGGCGGGAAAGGTCGTAATTGCGGCGGCGGACAGGGCATGGGAGCAGGCAGAGGCGGAAACAGATAGAAAAAATTGAGAGAGGGTGGTATAATCACTCTCTCTTTTGAAAACTCAAAAAGAGGGGGATTTTTGTGAAGAGTAAAACTATAAAAGCTATCAGATTATCAATATTAATTATATCACTTGTGTGGGTTAGCCTTGTTGCTGTTTTACATCAGGTGATGGGTGGCGGTTTATTTCCGTCAATTCACGCTATATGTCCGTTCGGCGGGCTTGAAAGCCTATATTCGGTCTTTCGGTCAGGCGCATTTATAAGCAAGATTTATTCGGGTACTTTTATTATGTTTGTCGTAACTGTTGTGTTGGCGTTAGTTTTTCGCAGAAGCTTTTGTGGGCTGATATGCCCATTCGGAACATTGCAGGAGCTTTTTGCGAGGCTTGGCAAAAAAATATTAGGTAAAAGGCTTGAAATGCCTAGGGCTATTGATAAACCGCTGCGTTATCTAAAATATGTTGTTTTGTTTGTTACTGTTTTATATGCGTGGAGAACAGCAGGTCTTTGGGTAACACCCTATGACCCGTGGTCAGCATATGCACATCTGTCCGAAGGCTTGGCAAATGTTTGGAAGGAATCGGCAATCGGTTTGATTGTTTTGATAATAACGGTGCTTGGCTCAATCGTGTATGACAGATTTTTCTGTAAATACCTTTGCCCCGTTGGTGCGTTGTACGGAATTATAGGTAAGCTTAGCAGATATAGAGTTTCAAGGGATAAGGACAAATGTATCAGTTGCGGACTTTGTACAAAAATCTGCCCTGTGAATATTGATGTTGCAAACAAAGACCAGGTTACCACTGCCGAATGTATAAGCTGTCAGCAATGTGTTTTAAGCTGTCCAAAAGCAGATACACTTGTAATGAAATCAGGGAAAAAAGTTATAAAACCTTTTACTGCAATAATACTTGTTTTGGTGCTATTTCTTGTTCCAATAATACTAAGTAGGTCATTTGGCTTATTTAATGTACTTCCCGACAAACCAAAAGCAGGTCAGGTGATTGATGCTTCAGAAATAAAGGGTTATATGACAATTAAGGAAGCGGCAGAATTTTCTCGAATTGACGTTGATGAATTCTACGAAAAATTCAAAATACCAAAGACGGTTCCAGAAACAACAAAAATGAAGGAAATTGAAACTATTGTTCCTGATTATAATTTTGATGAAATAAAGGGAAGCTTTAAATAAAATACAAGAATTATAAAATGATTATCTGTTTAATGATTAAATAGGTGTAAGTTTTATCGCGATTTTTAGTGAAAATAAAGGTGAAAGATTGGGAAGGCTACATCTGTGTTTTGGATAAAAAGTGGAAAGTGCAAGAATAAATACAGATTAACTAATATATCAAAACAAAATCACTATAATATAAGTCACGGATGATAATAAAATTTCTGGCGGATTTGAAGTAATAGAGCTTTCTCACTGCAAGATGATGGTGTTCGACGGGCAGCCCTTCGATGACGAAAAGTTTGGAGAAATAAAAGGCGACTTGAAGGTTTATGCAAAAGCAGATGGGCTTGAAGGAGATATGCTTATTATTCCTTTGAAATGATTTTTGTTAAGCAGTTATAAAATAAGCTTGACATAAAAAGATATATACTCTAAAATACATATTGTATGCGGAATATTACTGCTTTTATGATAAGAAAGGAATTTTTTCAAATGAATATTAAAAATCCCGAAAATAAATACCGCCCGATACCCTTTTGGAGCTGGAACGAAAAGTTGGACACCATTGAGACCGCAAGGCAGATTGAGTTGATGTCAGCTGTCGGTATGGGCGGATATTTTATGCACGCACGAGGCGGACTGCAAACCGAATATATGGGCGAGCAGTGGTTTGACAATGTAAATGTGGGCGTTGACGAAGGTGAAAAATTCGATATGGGTGCGTGGGCATATGACGAAAATGGCTGGCCCAGTGGATTCGGCAGCGGAATTGTCAACGGGAAAGGCATAAAATATCAACAGAAATATCTGCGTTTTGAAGAGGGAGAAAAGCAGACGGAGCAGACAATCTGCAATGTCGGCGGTTATCACTTTTATTATGATGTCAATCCTTTTTATGTCGATACCTTGGACGGCGAGGTTATAAAGGTATTTATAGACGAAATTTATCAGCCGTATTATGATAAATACAAAAACAGTATTGAAGGTTTTTTCACGGATGAGCCGCAGATTTCACGAAACGGCATTCCGTGGAGCTTTATCATGCCCGATGAGTATAAAAAAGCTTATGGAGAGGATTTGCTTCAGAAACTGATTGAGCTTTTCAAGCCTGTGGGAGATTATAAACAAACACGATTAAATTTTTGGAAGCTTGTTACAGATTTGTTTTCCAAAAACTTTATGAAGCAGATTTATGATTGGTGCGACAGCCGAGGCTTAAAGCTTACGGGCCATTTGGTGTGTGAGGATAATCTGAAAAGTCAGCTTGCCCCGAACGGAGCTGTAATGCCTCATTATGATTATTTTCACATTCCCGGAATGGATTGGCTTTCAAGGAATATGCGTGAATGTCTTACAATGCTTCAGCTTTGTTCTGTGGCACATCAGCTTGGGAAAAAGCAGATTTTGACCGAATGCTTTGCAATGTGTGGGCATAATATAGGCTTTGATGGGCTTAAGGGCTTGCTCGAATGGCAGATGGTTAGGGGTGTTACGCTTCTTTGTCCCCATTTGGAAGGATATTCGTTAAGAGGAATAAGAAAGCGTGATTATCCGCCTGCACTGTTTTATCAACAGCCGTGGTGGGATGATTACAAGAATTTTATTGACGCAATGTCAAGAATAGGAATGCTGTTGACGGAGGGCGTCGTTGAGTATGACGCGCTTTTGATACATCCGCAGTCAACCGCTTGGGTTTGCTTTGACAATGACAAAAACGAAGGCTTGATGGAATGTAACGACGAGCTTTTGAAGACGATGAACACCTTGGACAGAAAGCATATACTGTTCCATTTGGGTGATGAAACAATAATGGAGCGTCACGCAAGGGTAGAGGGGAATGCGATAATAATCGGAACTCAGAAGTATAAGACCGTAATTTTGCCTCTCCATGAAATTCTGTTTGAAAGCACGCAAAAATTGCTTGATGAGTATAAGGCAAACGGTGGAGTTATAAAAACTGTGGCAGAGGTTGAAGAAAACACAATAATCAGCAATCCCGAAATTACATACACAAAGCGTTCGTATAAAGAATTTGATTTGTATTATTTTGTGAATAGCACAACGGAAAATCATAAGGCGGAAATTTCCGTCGGCAACAAAATTATTGACATTTCAAGCGGCGATACGAAGCCTTTTTACGGTGACTATATCTTTAAGCCATTTGACAGCCTTGTTGTGATTGACGATAAGCAGGAAAGACAACAAAAACCTGCCGAAAAAGAGTTGAAACACCTTGATTTAAGCGGAAGCTGGCAGATAAATGGCAATAGCCCCAATGCCCTCACTCTTGATTATTGCGACTATTATTTTGATGACGAGCTTGTGGAAAAAAACGGATATGTGCTTAATATTCAGAACAGAGCCTGCGAGCTTAAAAGACCTGTTCAAATAAGATGTGAGTACAAAATTAAGGTTGAGGATATACCTTTTGAGGCTTATCTTGTTTGCGAAACGCCTGATATTTTCAAAGTTGAAGTGAATGGCAAAGAAATTAGAAAAAAAGATTGTGGCTTTTACATAGACAGTTCTTTCAGAAGGATAGACATTGCAAAATATTTGATAAACGGTGATAACAAAATAACTTTAACTATTGATTTTAAACAATCCGAAGTAGTGTATGAAAATCTTGCAAAATCAGCTGTGTTTGAAAGTGAGAAAAACAAGCTGACATATGATATGGAAATTGAGCCAATTTATATTGTCGGAGATTTTAGCGTACAAACAGAAGGAAATTTTGAAAAGCTTGATAAGGATGCAGTTCGATATAACGGCGATTTTGTCGTTTCGCAGTCGAAAACTGAGCTTTCACTTGTAAATATTGAACAGCAGGGTTATCCGTTTTTTGCGGGAAGCATTACACTTTCAAAGACATTTGATTTGCTCACTACGGATTACAAAATAAAACTAAATAAAAAGGGCGTTAATGTAATAAAAATCAAAGTAAACGGTGGAGAAGAAAAGAAGCTTCTTTGGGAACCCTTTGAGCTTGATATAAGTGAAATGCTGAAAATCGGCGAAAATAAAGTTGAAATAACAATAACAAACAATCTGCGAAACCTGCTCGGACCTCATCATTTGGAGGAGGGCGAAAGCTATGCGGTTTCACCTCGAAGCTTTTATAAAGAAAAATGCGTCTGGAATTTAAGCCCATCAGGGAATTGGAATGACGACTACTGCTTTGCAGAGGTAAGTATATAAGCTGTAAGGAGTGATAAAGTGTTCAACGGCAAAATGAAGGCAATAACATTCAGCTATGATGACGGCGTTACACAGGACAAAAAGCTGATCGATATTAACCCCTCAAATCTTTTATATGTGGGGGCATAGCTATCTAACAAAGAAATTCTGCTTTAATAAAGAACAGTATAGACAATATTTACCCTTGTAATACAAACCATTTTTAACTTATGACTTCCGTTGTTTTATAATTAAAAAATGCAAAGAATTAAAAGATGCGCTAAAGTAATTATAATATTTTCACACAGGCCTTGCATTAATATGTGCAGGGCCTAAATTTATACTTTTTATATTGACAAATATCGATTTGTGTAATATAATAAAACATATCGAATAAAATAGATACGAGGTGTTTTTGATGTTTGAACGACATGAAGAAAGTGCGAGAGTGTTTAAGGCTTTTTGTGATGTAAATCGTCTGATGATACTTGAGATGCTACAAAGCGGCGAAAAATGTGCATGCAAAATATTAGAGGAAATGCAGATTGTGCAATCAACATTATCACATCACATGAAGATTTTAGTTGAAAGTGGTGTTGTATCTGCCCGTAAGGAGGGCAAATGGACCCATTACGCTTTGTCTGAAACAGGAGCGTTGCATGCAAAAGAGCTATTAGTTAAATTGACAACTATAAAAATTGAGGAGGACTGCAAATGCAAGTAATGCAACTGATTTGGGATTTTTTCCAGAATCAAATACTTGGGATGAAATGGCTGAATGAACTATTCGGCTTAGGACTATCCGCAATGGGACTTGATATTACATCAAGAATTGGTGCGAGTGTTCAGTTTTTTTTATATGATTTTATAAAGATTGTAGTGCTATTGTCTGTATTAATCTATGTAATTTCATATATACAAAGCTATTTTCCGCCGGAGAGAACAAAACAAATATTAGGGAAATACAAAGGTGTTGTAGCAAATGCAATGGGAGCATTGCTTGGGACGGTCACCCCGTTTTGCAGTTGTTCATCAATTCCTCTGTTTATTGGATTTACTAACGCAGGATTACCTATCGGAGTAACATTTTCATTTCTGATTTCTTCACCGCTTGTTGATTTAGGGGCATTTGTTCTGCTTATGAGTGTGTTTGGAGCAAAAATATCAATTGCCTATGTAATTGTAGGACTTATTCTTGCAGTTATAGGCGGTACAATTATTGAAAAGCTTGGAATGGAAAAGTATGTGGAGCAATATATAAAATCAGGTACAAGTGTTGATATTGAAGCACCTGAACTTACAAAGAAAGACAGACTTATATATGCTTATGAACAAATGGCTGCAACCGTTAAAAAAGTATGGTTGTATGTTGTTATCGGTGTAGGCATCGGTGCATTAATTCACAACTGGATACCCACAGAGATAATACAAAATATATTAGGAGCAAATAATCCATTTTCTGTACTACTTGCAACTGTTGTTGGAGTTCCTATGTACGCAGATATTTTTGGTACAATTCCAATTGCAGAGGCTTTATTTGCCAAGGGTGTTGGTGTTGGAACCATTTTATCCTTTATGATGGCTGTAACAGCACTGTCATTGCCTTCTGTAATTATGCTTAGAAAAGCGGTTAAACCAAAGCTTTTGGGAACATTTGTGGGAATTGTTACTATTGGGATTATTATAATAGGTTATGTATTTAATTGGCTTGGGTTTTTATTAGTGTAAAATTAAAATTAATATAGAAAGAAGATGATTAAAATGTCTAAGAAATGGTATCCTGTGATTGATTATTTAGAATGTGTGGAGTGTGGTGCTTGCGTTGAAAAATGCAAGCATGGAGTATATGACAAAATCAAAAAGCCGTCACCTATTGTAATTAACGGTGATGGATGTATTCAAGGTTGTCATGGGTGTGGCAATATTTGTCCAAGCGGTGCTATAAAATATGTCGGAGATAATACCGGCTGGACACCTCCAAATGGTAAAAATACAGATGACGATTGTAGTTGTGGCTGTGGTTGTGACTGTGGGGGTAACTGCTAATGAAAAACACTAAGGATAAAACTGGTTTATTAGTTAAAATTATTACTCCAATCTTAATTATTGTAATAGTGGGAGCAATATGGATATTTAAAAATAATGAAAAGGATTATGCACAAACGCCGACTCCTTCAACACCATCAGCCACTTCAACTCCTTGGGCGCAAAACAATACTTCCTCGACAACTGATAAGGGAAGCTCATCAAGTGTTGAAAGAAATGGGGTTTAAATAAGGATGGTTAATAGCTTGCTTGAAACCCTATCTATTCTGATAAAACAAAATATGTGGCTTGCTCCACTGCTTGCTCTTTTGGCAGGAATTTTAACATCTGTAACTCCATGTGCGCTATCTAGCATACCACTTGTAATAGGCTATGTGGGTGGAACAGGAGGCAATGATGCAAAAAAAGCTTTCAAGTTATCCCTAACATTTACTGTTGGTTCGGCAATAACATTTACAACACTTGGAACTGTGGCGTCAATATTAGGTAAACTAATGGGAACGTCAGCTTCGTGGTGGTGTATTGCATTGGGCGTTTTAATGGTGCTTATGGCATTACAAACCTTTGAAGTGTATAATTTTATACCATCAACACATCTTATATCCAAAAGCACAAAAAAAGGATATGTTGGAGCATTTATCGCAGGGGTTCTTGGGGGAATATTCTCGTCACCTTGTGCAACACCTGTGCTTATTGTTTTGTTAGGCATTGTTGCTCGAAGCGGAAATGTGGCTTGGGGAGTTTTACTATTATTGTTATATTCTATTGGACATAGTTTTTTGGTTTTAATAGCGGGAACATCTATTGGTTTTGTAAAGAAATTGACATCAAGCGGAAAATATGGTGCGTTTGCAACTGTATTAAAATATATTATGGGAATTGCTATCTTGCTTATTGCTTTCTATATGTTTTATTTAGGATTGTAAAATAATTATAAGGAGTGTTAATGTGACTAAAGAAAAATCAATAAAGATTGCAAAAATTATTTTACCTATTTTAATTATTGCTATTATAAGTGTTATTTGGTTTGTAAAAAATAAGCCTGAAGATAATTTGGATATAGCTGTTCAAACATCTGATGTAACTGCATCAAATGGTGATAGTGTGGATAAAGATGATTCGGTAATTCCTACCGAGGAAGTTGTTAAAGGTGATGATGTGGCAGACGATAATGTTATTGAAAATTCAGAGCCTGAGAATAATGATTCTATTCAAAAACCTGAAAGTACAGACAATACAACAAATGTACCCAAAGAAACCGATAACATATTAAAAAATGAAGAAAAAGCGAATAATTCAGAAGTATCTACTATTGCAGAAAAAGTTGAAAAGGCAACCGAAATGCCAAAGAGCATAGAAAACCCTGTTGCTACAAAAAAGCCTGAAGTTCTAAATGCTGATTTTGCTTTGGCGGCATCAGTTATTGATTTAGAAAAATTAAAGTCATACGGTTTGCCAATCTTGATTGACTTTGGGGCTGATTCATGCGTCCCATGTAAGCAGATGGCACCTGTTCTTAAAAAACTTAATGCTGATTTACAAGGGAAAGTAATTATAAAATTTGTTGATGTATGGAAATATAAAAATGCAGTAGGGAATTTTCCGGTTGAAGTAATACCAACACAGTTTTTCTTCGATAAAAATGGTAAACCGTATGTGCCAAGTGATCCGGATAAAATGCAAATGAATATGTATTCCTCGAAAGATACAAACGAACATGTTTATACATCGCATCAGGGCGGAATGACAGAAGCACAAATTTTGGCAGTATTTGCTGAAATGGGTGTAAAACAATAAATATTATAAAAACAAAAGGAGAATGATTGATTATGGATATTAAAGTTTTAGGAGCTTGTTGCAAAAAAAGTACAGAAACTTTTGAAAATGCTAAATTGGCAGTAGTTGAAATGGGGCTTAATGTTGAGGTCGAAAATATCGGTGATATTGTGGAAATTTCAAAATATGGTGTTATGTCTACACCTGCTCTTGTCATTGATGGCAAGGTAGTATCTTATGGTAAACTATTAAAAGCAAAGGATATTATAAAGATAATTGAAACGGTAACTAAATAGTATTAGAATGGAGGTAAGTTTATGAAAACACTTAAAATTGAATGGCGACACCTTGATGTTGAGGGTGAAACGTGCGATCGTTGCTATGATACGGGTGAAAACCTTGCTAACGAAATAAAAAGATTAAAAAGGGCGTTGCAGCCGCAGGATATTGTTGTGGAATATACGGAAACAAAACTTGATGACACTAAAATTCCCCAATCAAATACTATCCTTTTTAATGGAATTTCCATTGAAGATATTTTGGATATTGAGGTATCGAAAAATTACTGTGATTCCTGCACAGCTTTACTTGGAGCTGAAACTTACTGCCGAACAGTAAAATTCGAAGGTAACGAGTATGAAGATATTCCCGCAAAGGCTATTAGACAGGCTGCATACAAAGTATTGGAACTAAAAGAAGCAGATAATAAATCATCTGAAAATTCTGGTTGCTGTGGAAGCGATGGTTGTAGCTGTTGTTAATGCTGTTATTGGCGTAGGACAAGAATCTTGAAGATTTTTTAGCATCGTTTATCATAGAGGCAATAGAGAAGTAAAGCTGAACTGAAATTTAAAAATATGATATAAATAAACCTTTAAAGTGATTAAGCATCGCCTTGAAGGTTTATTTGTTTATATAAAAGGTTATATTGGTTATTTTAATTAAGAGGACTAATAAATCCTTAAATAAAAATTATAATTACATATTGACAATTATCTATGTGAACGGTATAATATATATAGATAAATATCTATATATATAAAATTTGTTATACAGGAGGTGTTTAAAATTGAATTTTCATGCTGAATATGCTTTGATATTCAAGGCATTATCTGATGAAACAAGATTAAAAATTGTTGAAATGTTATCCTGCGGAGAGCTTTGTGCTTGTGATATTCTTGAGCCATTTAACATTACACAGCCAACCCTGTCATATCATATGAAAATATTAACGGATTGCCAGCTTGTAAACAGCAGGAAGGATGGCTCGTGGATAAGATACAGCGTAAATAAAGAAAAAATAGCAAATGTAAAAGAATTTTGGGAAAACATAACTGTCGAACAAGTAACATGTATTTGCAAAAATATAGAGGAGGGTAATAAATGCGAATAATCATAATAGGTGCGGTAGCCGCCGGAACATCTGCTGCGGCAAAGGCAAGGCGTAACAATGAGGATGCAGAAATTGTTATTTATGAAAAGGATAGCTTTATCTCTTACTCCGGCTGTGGTATGCCTTATTATATTGGGGGTGATGTAGAAAGTGCAGATGAGCTTACTCCTCGAGATTCTGCTTTTTTTAAAAGCAAATATAATGTAGAGATACTAACCTTACATGAGGTGCTTTCCATCAATTCTGATAAAAAAACAGTGGAAGTCAAAAATCTTTCAACGGGTGATATTTTTGTTGATACTTTTGACAAGCTTGTGGTTGCCACGGGAGCAAGTGCAAGTATCCCCCCAATAAAGGGAACTGATTGTGCGAATGTTTTCACACTACGTAATATTGGCGACATGAATAGAATTAAATCTTTTATAGATAAGAAGAGTCCGAAGTCCGCTGTAATAGTTGGTACAGGTTTTATAGGCTTGGAGGTTTGTGAAAATCTAAAAGGACTTGGAATAGAAGTTACATTGGTTGAGATGTTGCCACAGGTTACCCCTGGACTTGACATTGATATGGTGGTATATGTCAAAGAACACATTGAAAAAAATGGTGTTACGGTTTTGACAAGTTCTTCTGTCGGTGAAATTACCGAAGATAGTGTAATATTATCAGGCGGTAAAATTATTGATGCTGATATGGTGCTTCTTTCCACAGGAGTGCGACCCAATACAGCGCTTGCAAAACAAGCAGGAGTTGAGCTTGGTATAACGGGTGCAATAAAAGTAGATAATAAAATGGAAACTAATGTAAAAGACATATATGCTTGCGGTGATTGCATAGAGCAATATCACGTGGTAACAGGCAAGCCCGTCTATCGTCCGATGGGTTCTACTGCAAACAAAACGGGAAGAATAGCCGGTGATAGTATAACCGGAGGTAGCCTTGAATTCAGAGGAGTGCTTGGTACAGGTATATTTAAAATATTTGATATAACAGTTGCTCAAACAGGATTGTCTGAGCGTGAAGCAACAGAGCAGGGCTATGATGTTGCGATATGCCACAATATAAAGCCGAACAAACCCGAATATATGGGCGGCAAGGAAATGGTCATCAAAGCAATTGCGGATAAAGCAAGCGGTAGACTTTTGGGGGTTCAGATAGTTGGATTTGAAGGTGTAGACAAAAGAATTGATGTGTTTGTAACAGCAATTACGTTTAAAGCAAATGTAGAAGATTTATTCCACCTTGACCTTGCTTATGCCCCACCTTTCTCTACCACAAAAGACCCTGTTATGTACACGGGTATGATACTTGATAATGCTATTAACAAGGGCAGACAGCTTATGACGGCACAAGATGTAGAAAAGCTTATAAACTCTGGAGGAAAGTATAATTTGATTGATGCGAGAACCGCATCACAATATGAAAAAAGTCATATCGAAACTGCTGAAAATATTCCTCAGTCAAAATTAAGAAATGCTTCTAATAATATGGATAAGGATATTGTTGCAATTACCTATTGCAACAAGGGTGTAACGGGAAATGCAGCACAAAATATTCTGCTCAATCAAGGCTTCAAGAAAGTATTTAATCTTTCCGGAGGACACAAACATTTCAGCAAAATGAATTCAAAAGAAAATACAAAATAATATTCACCTAAAGCAATTTGTAACATATGGCTCACTCTTAGCGTAGTATATGAGTAAATAGACATATACTCATATACAGAATATGGAGGTGAAAATTGTGAACGAAATATTTAAGGCTTTATCAGAAAAAAGCCGTCTTCGAATTTTATCGCTCTTAACAGGCGGAGAATTATGTGTGTGTGAAATAGAGGCTTGTTTAAATTTAACACAATCAAATATTTCAAGACACTTATCGGTACTCAAAAATTGTGGGGTGGTTCAAAGTTATAAAAATGCACAATGGGTATATTATAAAGTGAGTGAAGAGTTTATAGAGGAAAATAATGAACTTTGGAATTTTATGCTAAGGAAATATTCTGAGGAAACAGATTATCGTACAGATTGCCAGAACTGTGAGAAATTGAAAGCGCAGGATTTGTGCAATTGTAATTAATAAAGGAGATGTTTGAAATGAGCAAAGAAAATACGCAAGAAATTGGATTTTTTCAAAAATATTTAACCATTTGGGTAGCGATTTGCATGGTTGTAGGAGTTCTTGTTGGTAAATTTCTACCATCAGTTCCTACGTTCCTAAATCAGTTTGAGTACGCAAAGGTATCTATACCCGTTGCAATATTAATTTGGGTAATGATTTACCCGATGATGATGAAAGTTGATTTTCAGAGTATAAAAAATGTTGGAAAGAATCCAAAAGGCTTATATGTAACATGGATTACAAATTGGCTGATTAAACCATTCACAATGTATGGTATTGCCGCATTATTCTTTTATATAATTTTTAAAAACTTTATAACACCGAATCTTGCAAAGGAATATTTAGCCGGTGCTGTTCTTCTTGGTGCGGCTCCATGTACTGCGATGGTATTTGTTTGGAGTCATTTGACAAAAGGAAATCCTGCTTACACAGTTGTACAGGTAGCAACTAACGATTTGATTATTTTAGTAGCCTTTATCCCAATTGTAAAATTTTTGTTAGGTGTAAGTAATGTAAGAGTACCGTGGGATACTTTGATACTATCTGTAGTTTTATTCGTTGTTATACCACTCGTTGCAGGTATACTTACAAGAATGTTTGTTGTAAAACAAAAAGGAACAGATTATTTTGAAAAAGGCTTTTTACCAAGGTTTGACAATGCAACAACATTTAACTTTGATTTTGTTGTTTGCATTCCAAGGTGAGGTATTTCTTAAGAACCCGTTGCACATCCTATTAATCGCAATACCGCTGACAATTCAAACATTCCTTATTTTCTTCGTTGCTTACTTTGCAAGCAAATGGCTTAAATTGTCGCACGACGTCGCTGCTCCTGCCGGTATGATTGGGGCTTCAAATTTCTTCGAGCTATCCGTTGCGGTTGCAATCGCATTATTTGGAACAACATCTCCTGCTGCGTTGGCTACTGTGGTGGGTGTGCTTGTAGAGGTTCCTGTTATGCTTATGCTAGTAAGAATTGCAAATAAAACAAAACATTGGTTTCCAGAACCAAACAAAAATATTAATTAAATAGAATAGAGAGATTTATTATAAAAAATGCAAATTTTTGAACCTGCTATGTGCTTATTTTCTAAAATTAATTAGCTCTTTACCACCGATATATGACTATCTTAGAAACATTTATTATAGAGCCAAAAAACATAAATAATGCGCCTGAGGGCGCATTATTTATGTTAGCTTTTTATGCTATGTAAAATCACACGAATTTATAAGTTAGACATCTGGATATCAATATTGGATTTAAGAAGCTGATAAAAAGACATTGATTCGGATATTTTGTTGGGCTTTTTTTGATTGCGAGGAATTTTGATAATAAATTCACTGCCTTTCCCAACTGTGCTTTCAATTTGCATCTCTCCGTTTAGTATTTCAACAAACTGATTAACTATAGAAAGACCAAGCCCACAACCTTCAACAATCCTTGCTTGAGGATTTTCAATTCGAGTAAAGCTATTTGTAATTTGTCCAATCATTTCCCGGGGAATACCGATGCCTTTGTCCTTAACAGATAAGGTGAAAAAGGTTTCATCATCACTAACGGTGAAGATGATTTTTTTGGTTTTTTTATCTGTATATTTAATTGCATTGGAAAAAAGATTTAATAATATTCGTTCTAATTTAGTAAAATCCGAATATGTATCCGGATTTGAAATTTTTGAGTTAAATTTAAAATCCACATTATATTTATTAAAATAACTATCTAAATTTTCAATGAGAGCGTTTAAAAAATCCGTCATATTCAAAGCTTCACAATTGCATTTTAAGGACTTGTTTTCATAATGGGCAATATCAATAATGTTATTTGTTAAACAGGTAATGCGATTGCAATAGTGTACAATAGACTGCATATATTCATTCAATTTTTCTTTATCCAATTGCCCCATATCATAATAGCGTTCGGTTAGTCGCGCAGTTGAAGCAATCATACCGATAGGCATATTAAACTCGTGCGCAATCATCGCTAATTGTTCTATTTGTTTTTTCGACATATTTCGACCGTTAACCTTTCAGCCCACAAAATTTCAAAACCAATTTGCGCCATACCATGGGCCGGATGTGGCACAATTTCTATCCTTATGCGCTTTAATATACATAAGGATAGGATAATTATTTCCTTTGTTTTCTTGTATTTTACTATTTTAACATTTTTTGTTGAAATTTGCAAACAATTTATGTATAATTAAATAAAATAATTTTTAAATAAGGAGGTGTTTTTGTGTCAGGTGGTGTTGTTACGGAAAAAGGCGATGTCATTCCACTTTTTAAAATTGAAGCTTTTGCAGATGTTACCGATGATTTTGGGGTTTTTACATTGAAGCAATACTATTTTAATAATTCAAATACACCGATTGATGCAAAATTCATTTTCCCTATTTTAGATGGTGTTGTTGTAAGCGAATTTAAAGTTTATGTTAACGGCGTTTTAACCCATTCAACCGTAATTGATAAAAAATATTATATAAATCAGCCAGAGGAGAATAAATATGAGGTTGAGTATATAAAGCAAAGTGAAGGCTCAATTTGTATTCCGCTGGGGGTTTTAAATGAGCAGTCGGAAATTGTGACGGAACTTCTATATATGCGTAAAATATCTGTTGAAAATGAGCGAACAAGGATAATTATACCGACAATTGCAACACCGCGTTTTGTTCCTTTGGGGCAGCAGATGGCGCTTGAAACCTTAAATGATGAAAATAATTGCAGTATTACGCTGGATTTAACCTATACAAATGCGAATATAACTAATGTGGTATCCTCCACGCACAATATAATTGCGGATATTATGCACGATAAAGTTAATATTAAGCTGGAAGAAGGCACTTATGCCGATAAAGATATTATTATTGATATATTTTGTATGACTAAATACGAACCTAAGGTTTTTTTATATGAAAATATAATTTGTTGTGATTTTTCTCCTGAAATAGATGTTTATGATAGGCAAAACAGGGAATACTTATTTATGTTGGATGTTTCCGATTCTATGGCAGGTGCAAAATTGGAGCAGGCAAAAGCCGCGCTTATTATATGCCTTAGGGCGTTGACGAAAAAAGATAAATTTAATATAATTGTTTTTGATGGAACCGGTCTTTCTTTTTCAGAGGAATTTTTATATTTAAATGAAGATACTCTAACGCGTGCAACAGATTTCATAAAAGCCCTTGCTGCCAAGGGTGAAGCGGAAGTTTTCCGACCAATTATCAATGCCTATAAAGAAGCAGAGGGAAGAATTGCACTTTTGTTTTCAGCAGGGCATATACAAAACAGCGAGGATATTTTATCTTATTCCAGACAGCATAAAGGCGTAAGCTTTTATACCTTTGGGATTGACAGCGCTGATAACGAATATTTTTTAACACGGCTTTCTGCAATAAGTGGAGGAAGGGCGCAGTTTATAACACCGGCAGAGCGTATAGATGATGCTGTTATACAAGCGTTTAACACGATTGCCGCACCGTCAATAACCAATGTGGTCTTGGATTTTGATAAGCCAGCTTTAAATATTACTCCGGAATTTATAAAAAAAATACATTGCGGAGACCGTATTTTAATTATGGCAAATGTGTTATCCGAGTTGCCTAAAATGCTTACAATAACGGGAGAGCTTTCCGGCAGTAAGGTTGTTATGGATATAAGCTTAAGTAATGTTTTGAAAACAGGAATATCCCTTAAATATTTATATTTAAGAAAGCAGGTTAATGATTTATCCTTTCAGCTAAACGGCGGTGGCGGTTTAAATGATAAAGAGATTATTAAAAAGATAGTTGATATTTCGATTAATAATAGCTTTATAACACATTACACTTCGTTTGTTACGGAAAACAAAGTGACAAAGCAAAGGCAGATAATAGGCTTTAATATGCCTGTTATGCCTTCTAAATATTGGTTTTTTTCAACAGGCAATATTTTAAGGGACGGCGCAAAACGTACAAAAACAGAGGAGCATTTTGTTGAGTTAGCAAAAAATCAGCAGGCAGACGGCAGCTTTGTTCCAAGCCATTCCATTCTTAAAGAAAGCATAGCTCTTTATTCCGCAGAGGTTTTATATGAATTCTGTGCGCAATGCCCAAATATTAATATGTACGTTTGGCATATGCGAAAGGCAGCCGAATTTTTAATTAATTATGTTGAGATGAGCAATTATGGTTTAATTCCCCGGGAAATAGTGAATGCACTGGCAATGTGGAACGAGGTTTTAGGTGGTAATGATGAAATTAGCCAAAAAGCTGCTGTTTTAGAGTTCCTTCATAGGGAAAAATGATAAAATTTCAAAAAAGGTATTGTAATATTGCTCATAATAGTATAAAATGTTAGATAGTGAAAAAAATAACAAAAAATATCAGGAGGAAAAAACTATGTCAGTAAATGTAGGTATTAACGGTTTTGGAAGAATTGGCCGCCTTGTTTTTAGAGCGGCAATCGAAAAAGGTACTGTTGATGTTAAAGCAATCAACGATCCTTTCATCGATGCAGAATATATGGTGTACATGCTAAGATATGACACTGTACATGGTCAGTTCAAAGGGACAATCGAAGCAAAAGGTGATATTTTGGTTGTAAACGGTGTTGAAATCAAAATATACAACAAAATGGATCCTAACGAAATTCCTTGGTCAGAAGCTGGCGCAGAATATATTATTGAAGCTTCAGGCGTATTTACAACAATGGATAAAGCAGCAGCTCATTTTACAGGCGGCGGCAAAAAAGTTATTATAACAGCTCCTTCAGCAGATGCTCCTATGTTCGTAATGGGTGTTAACAACGAAACATATTCAAAAGATATGAAGGTTATTTCTAATGCTTCTTGCACAACAAATTGTCTTGCTCCTCTTGCAAAAGTTATTGATGATAACTTTGGTATAGTTGAAGGCTTAATGACAACTGTTCACGCTACAACAGCAACACAAAAAACTGTTGACGGTCCTTCTAAGAAAGACTGGAGAGGCGGAAGAGGTGCGGCATTTAACATTATTCCATCATCTACTGGTGCTGCAAAAGCAGTTGGTAAGGTTATACCAAAATTAAACGGTAAGCTTACAGGTATGGCATTCCGTGTTCCAACAGCTGACGTTTCTGTTGTTGATTTAACAGTTCGTCTTGAAAAAGCTGCAACATACGAGCAAATTAAAACAGCTATTAAAACAGCGGCAGACGGTGCTTTAAAAGGTATTTTGGGCTACACAGAAGATGCAGTTGTTTCAAGTGATTTTATACATGATGCAAGAACATCAATATTTGATGCTGATGCAGGTATATCATTAAATGACAATTTCGTTAAATTAGTTTCTTGGTACGATAATGAATGGGGTTATTCAAATAAAGTTATTGACCTTGTAAATTATGCAGCAGAAGTTGACGCTAAGTAATTAGTATTGATTTTAAAAACCTCAGAAAAATTTCTGAGGTTTTTTTGTAATTTTTTAAAAATTGTGATATAATAAATTCAATCAATGATATAAAACCTTGGTGGTTTTATTTTTGATGAATTTATTGAAACGGTGTGAAGCAATCCTACTCACGGCTTGCACTTATGTTATAATATTCTGAGGGTGATTATATGATATACAGAGATTATGGGAAAACCGGTAAAAAAGTTTCTGTAATAGGCTTTGGCGGTATGCGTTTTATTAAAGAGGAATATGAAAGCGGAGCTTATGATAAATGTGCGGAACTTGTAAAATATGCAAATAAGCTTGGTATAAATTATTTTGATACAGCGCCCGGATATTGTGATGATGCAAGCGAAAGCATATTTGGAGAGGCATTTAAGGATATGAATGGCGAATTCTATGTTTCCACAAAATGCGGATTATGGAATGCTAAGGATGCTGACACTGCAAGAGAGCGAATAGAAAAATCACTAAAAAAATTAAATGTTCCTAAAATAAATTTTTATAATATGTGGTGCATAAAAACCATGGATGAATATAAGGAATTTATTAAAAAAGGTGGCATATATGAAGGTGCGATAAAAGCCAAAAGTGAAGGGCTTATAGAGCATATATGCTTTAGCACCCATATGAATGGTGATGATATTGCAAAGGTTGCAGTGGATGGACTTTTTGAAGGGGTAACTCTTGGTTATAATGCAGTCAATTTTGCATTCAGGCAGCAGGGAGTGGAGGCGTGCCACAAGGCAGGAATGGGTGTTGTTACAATGAATCCGTTGGGCGGAGGAATTATACCGACTCACCCTGAATATTTTTCTTTCATTAAAAATACTGATGATGAATCCATTGCAATTTCTGCTTTAAAGTTTATTGTTTCCCAAAAGGAAATAACTGCGGCGCTTCCCGGAATTTCATCAATTAAAGAAGCGGAAGAAAATATTAAAGCTACAGAAAACCTAAAAATGGCGACAGATGGATATTTAGAGGAAATGGCAAAGAATTTAAGCTTAAAGCTAAACACACTTTGCACAGGCTGCGGTTATTGCGATGAATGTCCTGTGGATATAGAAATTCCAAAGCTGATGGATTCTTATAATGAATATGTTTTATCCGACGGAAATAGCAAGATAGTTTTAAGTCGATTAAGAAACCATTGGAATATGAGCGGTGAAAGCTCAAGAAACTGCATTCAATGCGGAAAGTGCGAAAAGCTTTGCACACAAAAGCTTCCTATAATTAAAAGGTTGCAGGAAATAGCAAATTTATGAAGGGCGTGAATATTTCTTGATAAAGTATGATGTAAAAAACTTGCAAGGGGATATAGTAGGCGGAATAACCGTTGCTGTTGTTGCACTTCCTCTTGCACTGGCATTTGGCATAGCCTCAATGCCGGGCAGCCCCAACGGAGCAATTGCGGGGCTTTATGGTGCAATATTTACAGGTATATTTGCAACTGTATTCGGTTCCACAAACGGATTGATAAACGGGCCAACGGGTGCTATGATTGTAGTTCTCGCCAATGCGTATATGTCAGCAGGACCGGCAGGGTTTTATCTGGCAATGATACTGGCAGGTGTTTTTCAAATTTTACTTGGTGTTTTTAAGGTCGGTAAATATATTCACTACATACCAAAACCGGTTATAATTGGCTTTACAAACGGTATAGGGATAACAATTTTTGTTCAGCAGTTTCATGATTTTTCTTCAGCACCGCAAATTGCGATGATTGTTATCGGCATTATGGCAATTCCGATAATTGCCGGTATGATAAGCAGCGAAAATCCGTTGAATAAAATATTTAAAATTGTTCCTGCTTCATTGGTGGGAATATTTATTGCTTCATTTGTTGCACAAAGGTTTTATCCAAGCATTAAATATATTGCGGAAATACCAAAGGGAATACCGCATTTTATTATGCCTCAGTTTGCTTCAATAGATTACAAAACAGTCGTTATAAGTGCAGTAACCTTGTGCCTTTTGGCAAGCATTGAATCTCTTTTGAGCGGAATTATTGTGGACGAGATGCTGGATCAAAAAAGCAATTCTAATAAAGAGTTGGTTGGTCAAGGCATCGGTAATATAATTGCTCCGCTTTTTGGCGGCTTAATCGGAACAGGTGCAATAGTTCGAAGCGCAGTTAACGTAAATTCCGGAGGAAAAACAAAGCTTTCGGGCATAATACACGCTATAATAATATTTTTAGTTGTTGTGCAGTTCGGTTATGTGGCGCAACTTGTGCCAATGGCGGCTCTTGCGGGAGTTTTAATGGTTACCGCAATTAAAATGATTGAAATTGAAAGCATTAAAAATATTGTTAAAATTCCAAAATCCGATGCGTTTGTTATGATTGCAACAATGCTTATAACCGTTTTTGAGGATTTATTATTTGCGGTGATAGCCGGAACTATAATATCCGCAATTATGTTTACTATAAAGATTGCCAAGCATTCGGGAACAAAATCAAGAAAGCGGGCGCAAACACCTATATTTATTATGACGGTTCCCGGTCCACTGTTTTTTGGAACAGTTAAAGGTTTGATTGAAAATATCGAAAATTGTAAAAGTAAGGTAGTAATTTTAAATATGAGCAGAGTAAGCGTGATTGACGAAACCGCCACAAGCGCAATAATGAAGCTTAAAGATAAAATGAGCGCAGGCGGTCGAAAATTAATTTTAACACGTCTAACCGCAAAGGTTGTTTCAACAATCGAAAAAATGTATAGTAATATTGATGAAGATTTTATTTTGGACGATGCACAGGAAGCAACAAATATTGCGGAAAGCTTTGTAGGTGTATAATGATAGCATATTTGGATAACAGCTCTACAACCAAAACTAGCAAAGACGTTGTTGATGCAATGATAAATACCATGAATGAAAATTATGGTAATCCATCATCTCTTCACAATATGGGAATTATGGCGGAAAATGCAATTAAAACCGCACGTTCGCAGGTTGCAAAGGCTCTTTCCGTTAATTCAAAAAATATTTGTTTTACAGCAAGCGGTTCGGAGAGTAATAATCTTGCCATACTCGGTACAGCTTCACTTTTTAGGACTAAGGGAGAGATTATCACAACAAGAGCAGAGCATAAATCTGTGCTTGAATGCTTTGCAAGGCTTGAAAAATTAGGCTTTATTGTTCACTATCTTGATGTAGCAGAAAATGGTCAGATAAATTTGGAGAAATTAGAATCTTTGGTGAATGAAAGCACACAATTAGTCAGCATAATGCATGTTAACAACGAAACAGGCGCAATTGCTCCTATTGAAAAAATAAGCAAGATAATTAACAAAAAAAATCCCAAGGCTTTGTTTCACACAGATGCGGTTCAAAGCTTTTGTAAAATAGAAATTCCTAAAAACTGCGCACATTTAATTTCCGTATCTGCCCATAAAATTCATGGACCTAAGGGAATTGGAGCACTTTATATTGCGGATAATGTTAAAATTTCGCCAATAATTTTTGGTGGCGGACAGGAGAATAACTTAAGAAGCGGAACGGAGAACACTCCTGCTATTGTTGGTTTTGGGGTTGCCGTTAATAAATTTGACACCTTGCATAATTATGAAAGTGTCAGAATTTTAGTATCTATTATGGAAAATAAGCTTTTAAACGAAGTGGAGGATATTCATATTAACAGCCCGCATCATGGTCTGCCCTATATTTTGAATATTTCTGCAACCGGTGTGCCTTCGGAGATACTTCTTCATTCATTAGAGCAAAAGGGTGTTTATGTTTCCTCAGGCTCTGCCTGTTCTTCAAGAAGCAATAACAGCAAAAGCTATGTGCTATCAGCCATGGGGCTGAATAATAATAAGCTTCAAAGCAGTATAAGAATTAGCTTTTCACCGGAAAACACAAAGGAACAGGTTATTTATGCAAGTAATGCAATAATCGAAGAAATTAAAAACATACGAAAGGTAACATCCCAAAAATGAAGAAAATATTATTGATAAAATATGGTGAAATAATTTTAAAAGGTTTAAACAGACCGATTTTTGAAGATATGCTGATTAAAAACATTAAATTTGCGACAAATGCTGATATAAAGGTTTGGAAGGCACAGGCTACAATTTATGTGGAGCCTTTACATGAAGGCGTTGATATGGATGAGCTTGCAAAGGATATTTCTAAGGTTTTCGGTATTGTGGCAGTTGCGGTTGCAACAGTAGTGGAAAAGGATTTAGCAAAAATGTGCCAATTGGCAATAGATTTAATGAAGGACGTTAATTGCAAAACCTTTAAGGTGGAAACTAAACGTGCGGATAAAAAATTCCCCTATAAATCCCTTGAAATATCCTGTGAGGTTGGCGGAGCAGTTTTTGAGGCGTATCCTGATTTAACCGTTGATGTGCATAATCCAGAGGTTACCGTAACTGTTGAGGTTCGGGATTTTGCATCATATATTTATACAAAAAAAATTGCAGGAGTTGGCGGTATGCCAATCGGAACAAACGGCTGTGCAACTTTGCTTTTATCCGGAGGGATTGACAGCCCTGTGGCAGGCTATATGATTGCAAAACGTGGTGTTAAACTAAATGCGGTGCATTTTTACAGCTATCCTTACACAAGCGAGCGTGCAAAGCAAAAGGTGTTGGATTTAGCGCAAATATTGGCTGGTTATTGCGGCAGGATAGACGTTCACATAGTTCCATTTACGGAAATTCAGCTTGCTTTAAACGAAAAATGCCCTCCTGAGCAAATGACGATACTTATGCGAAGAATTATGATGTATATAACAAACAACATTGCAAAAAATACAAAATCCAATGCGCTGATAACTGGCGAAAGCATTGGGCAGGTTGCATCTCAAACTATACAATCTCTTGCAGTAACGGACGATGCCGCAGAAATACCTGTTTTCCGTCCGCTAATCGGAATGGATAAAGAAGAAATTATTGTGATTGCAAGGAAAATAGGAACCTTCGAAACATCCATTTTACCTTATGAGGATTGTTGCACGGTTTTTACACCAAAACATCCAAACACTAAGCCGAATTTGGAAAAAATTAAAATGAGCGAAAAATTAATAGATTTAGAAGAGCTTATGCAAAAATCAATAGATGGAGTTGAGATTGTAACGTGCAGGAGATAGTTAATTTACTGATTAAAAATAATTTGAAAATTGCAACCGCCGAAAGCTGTACAGGCGGAATGATTGCTCAAATCATCACCTCCTTCAGCGGTGCATCTAAATGTTATGAAATGGGTTTTGTAACTTATTCAAATGATGCAAAAATGCAAATGCTTAGTGTAAAGGAAGAAACCTTGACACGCTTTGGTGCGGTAAGCGAAGAAACGGCAAGGGAGATGTCTTGCGGCGCCAAAGGCACAAGCGGTGCGGATATGGCAATATCTGTTACGGGAATAGCAGGGCCAACAGGCGGCACAGAGCAAACACCTGTGGGGCTTGTGTTCATATCGGTTGCCGGAAATTTTGGAACTGAAGCTGAAAAGCTGAATTTATCAGGCAACAGGGATGAAATAAGGCAGCAGGCGGCGGAAAAGGCGATTTCTATGGCTTTAAAATATATTATGAAATTTTATAGTTGACTACTTGTTTAAATTAAAGTATTATTGATATATGTAATTAATATGGAGGTATTTAGTATGGATGAAAATAGAAAAAAGGCGCTTGACGTTGCATTTGCACAAATAGAGAAGCAGTTTGGCAAAGGTGCTGTTATGAGGCTTGGAGAGCAGACACATTTAGATGTGGAGGCTATATCCACAGGCTCCTTGTCACTTGATATAGCACTTGGAATAGGCGGTGTTCCTAAGGGAAGGATTATAGAAGTATATGGTCCAGAATCCTCCGGTAAAACAACCGTTGCACTACATATAGTTGCAGAAACTCAAAAGCATGGCGGAATTGCTGCATTTATTGATGCGGAGCATGCTTTAGACCCTAAATATGCTCGTGCCCTTGGAGTTAATACAGATGATTTGATTGTTTCTCAGCCCGATACAGGCGAGCAGGCTCTTGAAATTGCGGAGCATCTTGTTCGCAGCGGTGCGATAGACGTAATTATTGTGGATTCTGTTGCGGCACTTGTGCCAAAAGCGGAAATTGACGGAGAAATGGGCGATTCTCACATGGGCTTGCAGGCAAGGCTTATGTCTCAGGCTTTAAGAAAATTAAGTGGTATTATAAATAAATCCAACACTGTTATGGTGTTTATAAATCAATTGCGTGAAAAAATCGGTGTAACCTATGGCAGTAATGAAACTACCACAGGGGGCAGAGCGCTTAAATTTTACGCTTCTGTTCGTCTTGACGTTAGAAGAACCGAAACACTTAAAGTAGGTACCGATATGATTGGTAACAGAACAAAGGTTAAGGTTGTTAAAAACAAGGTTGCACCGCCATTTAAGGTTGCGGAATTTGATATTATGTATGGTATGGGAATTTCTCGTGAGGGTGATGTTTTAGACCTTGGCGTTAAAATGGGTATTGCAAATAAAAGCGGTTCTTGGTTTAATTACGGCGAAACAAAGCTTGGTCAGGGCAGGGATAATTCTAAGAATTTTCTTAAAGAAAATCCACAGATTATGCAGGAAATTGAAGATAAAATCCGCCAAAAGGTAGAAAAAGACGGTGCTCCGGAACTGGATATTGAAATAACTGAAAATGAGTAATTTTGATGAATTTTCCAGAACGAAATACTGTGCGATGCTCTGCCTTAACCGAAGGATGCATACTCGATATGAAATGGTGCAAAAGCTTTTGAAAAAAGGTTATTCTGCTGATTCATGTGAAAGAACCGTGGATTTTTTGATTGAAGCAAAGTATATAGACGATAAAGATTATGCCATTCGCTATACTAAGGATGCAGTGAATTTAAAAAAGTACGGAATAATCAGAATAAAGCAGAATTTGCGCCAAAAGGGTATATCTCAGGAGATAATAGACGAGGCTATAAGCGATGCGGATATTGACACTTCCTCTGCATTGGAGCAGCTTATTTGCAAGAAAAAAGAAAGGCTGGATATTGAAGACCCAAAGCAGAAAAAGAGGCTGATAGACTTTTTGATTAGGAAGGGTTATAAATACAGCGAAATAAATGCAGTGATTAGCAAAGGAGAATTCGATTGAAGAAAATTGCGATGGTATCGCTGGGTTGCTCTAAAAACTTGGTTGATGCTGAAAATATGCTTAGTTTAATTAAGCAAAACGGAATGGAAATTGTTGAAGACGAAAGCATAGCAGAGGTTATTATAGTTAACACCTGTTGCTTTATTAATGATGCTAAGCAGGAATCGATAGATGCCGTTTTGGACGTTGCACAATGGAAAACCGATGGCAGTTGTTCTAAAATTATTGTTACAGGGTGTATGGCACAGCGTTATCAGGATGAAATAATAAAAGAACTTCCCGAGGTTGATGTTGTTGTTGGAGTTGGAGGCATTGGTGATATAATCTCTGCTATAAATGCTGAAAACGGCGCAGTAATGTGTGACAAGGAATATGAATTTTTAAGCACAGATAGAGTTTTAACCACTCCGGATTACACAGCGTTTTTGAAAATTTCCGATGGCTGTGATAATCAATGCACCTATTGTGTAATCCCTTCAATAAGAGGAAAATACAAAAGCCGTGAAATTGCAGATATTGTTTCGGAGGCAGAAAATTTAGCAAACCAAGGTGTGCAGGAGCTTGTTATTATCGCTCAGGATACGACCAATTACGGCGTTGATTTATACGGCAGGGTTATGCTTGCAGATTTACTTAAGGAACTGTGCAAAATTGATAAAATAAAGTGGATACGCCTTCATTATTGCTATCCCGAGAGGATAACAGACGAGCTGATTGAAATTATGGCTGAAAACGAAAAAATATGCAAATATATTGATATTCCAATTCAGCATTGTAATGATGATATTTTGCGCAAAATGGGACGTAAGGGCAGCAGGGAAGGCATAATTGGTGTCATAGAAAAATTACGTGTTAAAATGCCCGAAATAACAATCAGAACAACCTTAATTGCAGGCTTTCCAACCGAAACGGATGAACAATTTTCGGAGCTTTATGATTTTGTGCTGAATACTAAATTTGACCGTTTGGGCGTTTTTGCTTATTCTCAGGAGGAGCAAACACCGGCAGCACAAATGGAAGGACAAATTGATGATGAAGTAAAGAGAAAACGTCAGGAAATGCTTATGCTTGCCCAAAGTCAAGTGGCAGACGAATTATCCGAGCGAAAAATTGGCAAAGCAATAGCTGTTTTAACAGAAGGCTATGACGATATTACTAAGCAACATTATGGAAGAAGTGAGGCTGATTCCGTTGATATTGACGGTAAGGTGTTTTTTAAATCAAGCAAAAAAATTAATGCCGGAGAATTTGTCAGAGTAAAAATTAATCAGTATTTTGACTATGACTTATTTGGCGATATCGAGGAGTGAGAGCAATCAGATGAATTTGGCAAATCAGATAACACTTTCGAGGATACTTTTAGTTCCTGTTTTTATGGTTTTTCTGCTTTACAGCATACCATACGGTAATATTGTGTGCTCTGTAATATTTATTATTGCGGCCATAACAGACGGAGTGGATGGATATGTTGCAAGAAAATATAATCAAGTTACAAACTTCGGTAAATTTGTGGATCCTCTTGCAGATAAGCTGTTGGTTTCGGCGGCGCTGATTGGTCTTTCTTATTTAGGTAGGCTTAATCCCTGGTTTGCGCTTGTTATAATTGCCCGTGAATTTATGGTTACAAGCCTTAGGGTTGTTGCAATATCGGAGGGTAAGGTTATTGCGGCAGGAACATCCGGAAAAATAAAGACTGTTATTCAAATTATTGCAATTGTTGCGGTTTTGTTTGACAGCTTATATAAAATTCAAATCGGCAATATTTTGCTTTCAACAATTTTAATGATTTTGGCAGTTTTGATTACAGTTTATTCAGGAGCATCATATATTGCTAAGAATTGGAATATGATAGAATTTAGATAGGAGGTGCGGGCTTTGCGAATTATTGTAGATGCAATGGGTGGAGATAACGCACCTGCGGAAATTGTTAAAGGCAGCATTTTGGCGGCAAAGGATTTTGATATTGAAATAATTTTTGTGGGCGATAAGCCTGAAATTGAAAAACACCTAAATGGTTCTTCGAAAAATATTTCTATTATTCACACAACAGAGGTTATAACCTGTGAGGATGAACCGACAACTTCAATTCGAACTAAGAAGGATTCTTCAATGGTCGTGGGAATGAAGCTTTTGGCAGAAGGCGGCGGAGATGCTTTTGTTTCCGCAGGCAGTACAGGTGCAATTATTACCGGTGCAACGCTTATTGTGAAGCGAATTAAAGGAATACGTCGTGTGGCACTTGCTCCGCTTATTCCGGCGAACGGAAAATCCACACTTTTAATTGATTGCGGCGCTAACGCAGATTGCACTCCCGAATTTTTAGAACAATTTGCAATAATGGGAAATGCTTATGCAAAGGCGGTTTTGAATGTTCAAAATCCCAAAATTGCACTTCTTAATAATGGTGACGAGGAAACAAAGGGAAATGAGCTGGCAAAAAATTCTTATCAGGCAATAAAGGCTCTCCCGCTTAACTTTGTTGGGAATATTGAAGCCCGTGATGTTTTAAACGGGAATGTGGATGTTATTGTTACAGATGGATTTTCCGGCAATATTTTGCTTAAATCTATTGAAGGCACTGCGATGTATTTTTCAAAAAACCTAAAGGAAATGCTGACGAAAAATATAGTAACAAAATTATGTGCAGTTTTATTATCTGGCGGCATAAAAGATTTTAAAAAGAAATTTGATTATAACGAGCATGGTGGAGCGCCAATTTTGGGAGCGGACGGTGTGGTGATTAAGGCACATGGAAGCTCGGGCTCTTTAGCTTTTTATAATGCTATAAGACAGGCTAAAAAATTTGCCGAAACAAAAGTTATTTTGTCTATTAAGGATATTATTCAAAAAACTACTTGACGTTTCTGCAATATTGATATAATATAATTTTCGAAACAGATTTTAATGTGGGGGGAGGAATAGCAATGGAATTTGAAAAAATTAAAGAAGTGTTGGTTGAACAGTTCGGTATCAGTGAGGATGAAATAACAATGGAATCTTCTATAATGGAAGATTTGGGTGCGGATTCACTGGATTTGGTAGAACTTATTATGGCTCTTGAACAAGAGTTTGATGTTGAAATTCCCGATGATGAGGCAGAAAAAATTAAAACTGTTGGGGATGCAGTGAATTATGTTAAAGAAAAAGCCCTGTAATAAGGGCTTTTTCTTTAATAGTATTTGTGGAGGAGCTATGAAATTACTGATTAATGATATAGGTTATAATTTTAAAGACGAAAAATTATTAAAAACAGCGCTTACTCACAGCTCATTTGCCAATGAGCATAATTGTAAGAGCTATGAGCGTTTGGAATTTTTGGGAGATAGCATATTGTCTTTCGTAATCAGCAGCAGTATTTATAAAAACTTTCCCGATCTTCCGGAGGGAGAATTGTCTAAACTTCGTGCATCAATAGTGTGCGAGCGTTCCCTCGAGGAATGCTCTAAAAAATTGAATGTAGGCAAATACTTAATACTGAGTAAGGGTGAAGAAACCACGGGCGGCAGAGAACGTGCGTCAATTTTAGCCGATGTTTTTGAAGCAATTTTAGGTGCGATTTTTCTGGACGGAGGAATTGAGCCTGCTCGTGATTTTATAAATAAATATTTGAGTGATGCAGTTATTGAATCCCACAGTGGCAAAGGGGTTTTTAAGGATTATAAAACCGTTTTGCAGGAAATTGTTCAGCAAAATGAAGGTAGTGTGGAATATTTCGAAGTAAAAGAGGAAGGTCCGGAGCATAATAAAATATTTACTGTTGGAATTAAATATATGGGTAGTGATTTATCTTATGGAAGCGGAAGAAACAAAAAAGAGGCTCAACAAAATGCAGCAAAGGAAGCAATTAAAAAATTGCAGTTTAACAATGATTAAAAAATATAAAATTATTCCAATTTTTGTTCCCCATATCGGTTGCCCGCATCAGTGCTCTTTTTGTAATCAAAAGCATATAACGGGGCAGTTAACCGATATGACACTTGAAAAAGCAAAGCAAATTATTGAAACTTATCTTTCGACTATTGATAGCAATAAGCATAACGTTGAAATTGCTTTTTTCGGCGGAAGCTTTACTGCTATTGACATAAATATGCAAAATCAGTTTATGGATTTAGCAAACGAATACATCAAAAAAGGTGCGGTGCATGGTATTAGGCTTTCAACCAGACCGGATTGTGTAAGTGACGAAATATTACAGAATTTAAAGGCAAAAAACGTTACTGAAATTGAACTGGGTGCCCAATCTATGTGCAACGATGTGCTTAAATTAAACAATCGAGGGCATATTAGCCAAGATGTTAAAGACGCAGCAGAGCGTGTTAAGGGCTATGGCTTTACCCTTGGACTTCAAATGATGGTGGGTCTGTTTGGTGACAGTATGGATAAATCCATCTACACAGCAAAGGAAATTGCAAAATTAAAGCCTGATTTTGTGCGGATTTATCCTACTCTTGTTTTTAAAAATACCGAGCTTGCAGAGCTTTATGAAAGCGGTGAATATGTTCCCCTTTCACTTGTTGAGGCGACAAAAACTTGCGGTGAGCTTTTAAATATATTCGGCAGTGAAAATATTAAGGTAATAAGGGTTGGGCTTTTACTTTCTGATGATGAGGCAAAAAATAACTTTATCGCAGGTCCTTATCACCCCAGATTTAAAGAGTTAGTGATTTCACAATAATTTTAAATTGGAAACATTAAACAATAACAGAAAGGTTTTGTTTTTAAAAATGCAACTGAAAAACTTGGAAATATATGGTTTTAAATCTTTTGCGGATAAAACAAATATAGATTTCGGCGATGGCATAACCTGTATTGTAGGGCCTAACGGTAGCGGTAAAAGCAATATTTCCGATGCTATTCGTTGGGTTTTGGGTGAGCAAAGCGCAAAATCTCTGCGTGGCGGCAATATGCAGGATGTAATTTTTGCGGGAACTCAAAAGCGAAAAGCCTTAGGCTTTGCAGAGGTTTCCCTTACTATCGATAATTCTGAAAAAAAACTGCCAATAGATTTTGATGAGGTTATTATAACACGCAGAGTTTATCGTTCGGGGGAAAGCGAATATTATATTAACAAATCCTCTGCACGTCTTAAGGATGTGCATCAGCTTTTTATGGATACAGGCGTTGGACGTGATGGATATTCAATTATCGGGCAGGGAAAAATCGAGGAAATTATAAGAGCAAAATCGGAGGATCGTCGTTTAATATTCGAAGAAGCGGCAGGAATAACAAAATTTAGATACAGAAAAGAAGAAGCGGAGCGCAAGCTATTTCAAACAAACGAAAATATCATGCGTGTAAGCGATATTATAACCGAGCTTGAAAATCAAATTGAGCCACTTAAAAATCAGTCGGAAAAAGCAAAAAAGTTTTTAAGTTTTAGGGACGAGCTTAAGGCTTTGGATGTTAATGTGGCTCTTTATAACATCGAAAAATATAAGACCGCATTGGCTCAGGTTGATGAGGTTTATGATATGACCAACAATCAGCTTCAAGATGTGATTAAGGAAGCAGAAAGCATTGAACAGCAGGTTAAGAATATGTTTTCCGTTATTTCAGATAACGAGGAAATGCTGGAGAAAATGAGGGATAATCAGCAGTCAACCACTCAGGAGCTTACGGAATACCAATCGGATATTACCTTGCTTAAAAGCAAAATTGATTATAATTTAGACAGCGTAAAGCGTATCAGGCAGGAAATTATTGAATTTGGAGTTAAAAGTGATGAGTTGGAAAAATCACTTTGCGATAAGGATGATAATTCCGAGCTTTTGCAAAATCAGTTTGATGATTTAAACAAAAAAATCGAAAGATTAAACATAGATTTAACCGAGCTTGAAAAAATATCGGATAATCAAAATTCATTATCCGAAGAAGCAACCATTAAGCTTTCGGAAAAAATTAATTTGATTACAAGCCTTCGTTCTAAAATAAGCAGTTATGAAGCATTAACAGAAAATTTTGAACTGCGAATGAACACAATTGCATCGGAAATCAGCCAAAAGAAAGGTTATTATGACGAGCTTCAAGGCAATGCAAAAAATTTACAGGAGCAGCTTGATAAAAATAATAACGATATAGAAAAATCAAAGAGCGAAATAGAAGTCTTAACAGCAAAACATATTGAATCCGCTGAAAAATGCAGAAAAAATCAGCAAGGCATAAATGATGAACAAAATTTACTTAAACAAACTTCAGCAAGGCAGAAAATGCTTCAGGATATGGAGGATTCCTTCGATAATTACAGCAGAAGCGTTAAAGCAGTTATGCAGGCACATAAGACAGGCAGTCTAAAATCTCTAAAATTATACGGCACCGTTGCAAAAATAATCAGCGTTCCAGAGGATTTTGTTACTGCAATTGAGGTTTCTCTTGGCGCCGCCGCTCAAAATATCATAACAGAAACAGAAAATGATGCTAAGGGCGCAATTGAATATTTAAAGCAAACAAAGCAGGGGCGTGCAACCTTTCTTCCTATCAGCGCCGCACGAGGTAATTTGTTAGGAGAAGAAGGACTTTCAGCTTGCCCTGGTTATTTGGGTATTGCCTCCGAGCTTGTTAATTCCGAGGATTATATAAAAGGCGTTGTGCGAAGCCTTTTAGGGCGAGTTGTTGTGGTAGATAATATTGATAATGCTATTGCCATATCAAAAAAATACAACTATAAATTTAGGGTTGTAACCTTAGACGGTGAGCTTTTGTCCCCGGGTGGTTCAATGTCCGGCGGCAGTAAAAACAATACCTCCGGCTTTTTTTTCAGAGCAAATGAATTGGCACAGCTTAAAAAACAGGCTGTGGACTTGGAGGCTTCCTTTAAGGATAAATCAGCACTGCAAATTAGTCTTTTAAAAGATGTTGATGCCTTACAGGTCGATTTGGAGGGGCGAAAAAGCAACGTCAGAATATTGCAGGATAATGCAATTAAATTAGATGTTGAAGTTAAGCATTTAAAAGGCTTGTTAGTAACCAATTTTGAATTATTAAGCGCATTGAATTCTGAAAGTGGTCAGCTTAGTGATAAAATCGGCAATATGCAAGCTGAAATTAAGCAATATAATAATGCTGTCGAAGAAGCTCAGCAGGAAACAGCAATACTTGAAAAGGATTTAGAATCCGTCAGAAGCAGTACTTTATCACTTCACAGTAAAAAAGAAAATGTCAAGGCGGAGCTTGCAGAGCTTAAAATGCAGCAAAGTCTTATTATTAAGGATATTGAGTTGCACAATGAACGAGTTGATATGGTTAATTTAAGGAAAAATGAAATTAGCCAAAGTATAGAGAGCAAAAACCAAAACATACAGGAGATACTTGAAACAAATGATGATTTGCAGGATGATATAGAATTTAAAAATCAGCAGATTGAAGATAAAAAGCAGGAATTGGAAAATATTAAAGCTGAAATTGCAAGTGCAGATAAAATAAGGCAAAATGCACAGCAAAGCATTAAGCAAAAGCAAGATGAGCTTAAAAAGGTTATGGAAACGCAAATTTCCCTCCAGCAGGAGGTTGGCAGAATTGAAAGCAAAAAAACAAAATCCGAGGTTGAGCTTGAAAATGTTATAAACAGATTGTGGGAGGATTATGAGCTTACTATAACCACAGCACAGGAGATTAAAACCGAAATAGAAAATATTTCAGCCGCACAAAAAAAGATAAATCAGTTAAAAGAGCAAATTAAAAGCCTTGGTAATATAAATATTGATGCTATTGAGGAATATAAAACCGTAAAAGAGCGGTTCGAATTTTTAACTGTTCAGCGCAAGGATTTAACAGATGCACAGGCGAATTTACAGGCGGTGATATCTGATATGGTTGAGATTATGAAGGCGGAATTTTCAGAAAAATTCAAAATTATCAATCAGCATTTTAACGAAGTTTTTGTAGAATTATTCGGCGGCGGAAAAGCCTCGTTAAAGCTTACCGAACCTAATGATATACTATCTAGCGGTGTGGAAATTGATGTTCAGCCACCGGGCAAGGCAGTTAAGAATATGCTTCAGCTTTCAGGCGGCGAGCAAGCCTTTGTTTCAATCGCTTTGCTTTTTGCAATATTAAAGGTTAGACCTTCACCCTTTTGTGTGTTGGACGAAATTGAGGCCGCCCTTGATGACGTTAATGTTTTCCGTTTTTCCGATTATTTAAAAAACTTCTGCGGAAGTTCGCAATTTATTGTTGTTACTCACAGACGTGGAACTATGGAGGTTGCAAACACCCTTTATGGCGTAACAATGCAGGAGCAGGGCGTAACAAAATTAATTTCAATAAATATTGATGAAATTATGCAGATGAATGCTTAAAATAAAGCTGCAACGGCATAGGAAAGGAATGATATAATGGGATTATTCGATAAATTAAAGCAGGGGCTGGCAAAAACACGCAATCAGTTTGCAGAGCGCACTAACGATGTTATGCGTATATTTACTAAAATTGACGAATCTCTTTTCGAGGAGCTTGAGGAAGTTTTGATTATGTCTGACGTTGGCTTTGAAACCTCCAGCGAAATAATTGAGCGTTTAAGGCAAAAAGCAAGGGAAGATAAGATACAGGATGGCGAAGCCTTAAAAAGCGCCCTAAAGAACATAATATCCGATATTATGGGCAGTGATGGGGGCAGTGAAGGTGAGATAACATCACCTACCGTAATTTTAGTTATCGGTGTTAACGGTGTTGGGAAAACAACGTCCATTGCAAAACTTGCAAATTTTTATAAAGCACAGGGAAAAAGTGTAATCTTGGCCGCTGCGGATACATTCCGTGCCGCCGCTATTGACCAATTGCAGGTGTGGGCGGAGCGTGTTGGGGTTGACATAATAAAGCAACAGGAGGGGAGCGACCCTGCTTCGGTTGTTTATGATGCGATATGTGCCACAAAGGCTCGAGGAAAAGATGTTTTAATATGCGATACGGCGGGCAGGCTTCACAATAAGAAAAACTTAATTGATGAGCTTGCTAAAATAAACAAAATTATAATGCGTGAATTGCCTGATTGCGCAAAGGAAACCTTTATAGTGCTGGATGCAACAACAGGACAGAATGCACTTAGTCAAGTTAAAAACTTTAGCAAGGTGACGGATATAACCGGAATAATTTTAACAAAATTAGACGGAACAGCAAAAGGCGGCATTGTAATTGCAATTAAATCAGAGCAAAACATTCCTGTTCGCTTTATAGGTATAGGCGAGAAGCTGGACGATTTGCAGCCTTTTAATTCACATGAATTTGCAATGGCAATGTTTGAATAGATAAGTGTTTTGGCGTTAATTAGGAGGGGATTTTATGAAAAGCAATCCGGTCAGAAATATTAGTTTAATGGTTGTATTAGTCGGGATATTATTAGGGGTCGGTTTTTTTCTGAATATATATACCGATTATATGCAGTTGGTTGAAATTGGAGAAAACTTTACAAGCGTTTTTTGGATAAATTTTAACGTGAAGCTGATAACTTATTTAATAGCGTTTTTTATCTTTTTTGTACTTATATTTGTAAATTGTTTAATAATCAGAAATAATTTGATTTCTATTGATGCTTCGTTTTCGTATTTGAAAAAGTTGTTGCCGATATTTTTAATAAGTATTCTGGTTTCGGCAATTTTAGGCAGTGTGGCAACTAATTTGGTTGCAAATAAGTTCTTGCCGTTTTTAACAAGCGAGTGGTTTAATTTGGGTGACCCTATTTTTAATCAGGATATTGGATATTATATTTTTCAGCGTCCGTTTTTTATCGCAATAATTGATGTAATGCTTGCCTTCGGCGGATTTTTGATAGTGTTTACAGCAGGAATATATTTTGCTTTGTATGCAAGAATGGATTTTTATAATGTTAAAGAGATTTTAAAAGAAAAGGGAATAATAATTCATACAATTGTAAGCGTTATAATTTATTTTCTTATTAAAAGCGTTTCGTATAAATTTATGTCCGAATCGGTTTTGTTTAACCAAAGCAAGGAATTTGTCGGTGCTAAATATGTCGATATACACGTTTGGATAAATTATTATAAAATTGCACCTGTAATTTTAATTTTGGTTGTTGTTTTATCTATAATTTTTATTTTGAATTCTAAATTTAAATTTGCCCTTCTTGCAGTTTTGATTTATCCTGCAATGTTTATTGTTTCGGGCATTATCGCAAGCACAATGCAGACATTGGTTGTTTCGCCCAATGAAGGGGCTGTGGAAGCCGCTTATATCAATAATAACATCCAGTTTACAAGAAGAGCTTATAATTTAGATTCGATAGACCAAAAGGATTTTAACATCGAATATAATTTGAACGGTCAAAAAATAATGAATAATTTGGACACAATAAATAATATCAGAATTATAGATTTTGCGCAAACCATGAAAATTGCTAATCAGGTGCAGACGATTAAAAATTATTATCATTTTACAGATGGTGATATTGTTGTATATGATATTAACGGAAAGCCTACTGCTGTTACTATTGCCGCTCGTGAGATGAATAAGGATAAGCTTGATGAATCTGCAAAAAATTATATAAATATGAAAATGAAATATACCCATGGTATGGGGGTTATAATAAATCCTGTTAATCGAATAACCGAGCAAGGTCAACCTTATTTTGTTACAAAGGATGTTCCTCCGCGCTCTGTTGAAGGAGCGCCAACCATTACAGAGCCAAGAATTTATTTTGGAGAGCAAGCGGATGATTATGTTATCGTAAAGACTCAAGATAAGGAATTGGACGATATTGAAACAGATGGATATAGCTATACGGGCAATGCGGGAATTTCTATGACGTTTTTAAACAGGCTTATATATTCTGTGCGCTACGGGGATTTTAAAATGCTTATCTCTGACCAAATTAACGGAGGAAGCAAGCTTTTGCTAAACAGAAATGTTTTAAGCCGTGTTAAAAAAGTCGCACCATTTTTAAGATTCGATCAAGACCCAACAATATTAATAGATGATGCAGGAAAATTAAAATGGGTTATTGATGCATATACTACATCTGCGTGGTATCCATATGCTCAGTACAGCGGAGACATAAATTATATAAAAAATTCCGTTAAGGTTGTGGTTGACGCATTTGACGGCAGTGTTAAATTTTATATTATTGATAAAAACGACCCAATAATTAAAAGCTACAACAGAATATATCCGTCACTTTTTGAACAATCACCGTTCCCAGAGGATTTGGGCAGGCACATTCGATACCCGGAATATTTATTCAAAATTCAATCAGAAATTTTAAGAAAATATCATATCACAAACGCAAACGATTTTTATCAAAAACGTGGTATGTGGGCTATTTCAAGGGAAAAATACGAGGGTGAAAAGCAGCGTGATGTTGAGCCTTATTATAATATGATGAAGCTTCAAGGAGAGAAGAAGGAAGAACTTGTTTTAATGATTCCATACACTCTTGTTAATAAGGATAATATGGTTGCGTGGCTTGCGGTGCGTTGCGGTATGGAAAATTACGGACAGCTTGTAGCCTATAACTTCACTAAAAACGAGAATGTTTACGGAACCTATCAAATAGAAAACAAAATCGATGTAGACCCAATTGTTTCACAGGAAATATCTTTGTGGAGCACGGGCGGCTCGTCGGTGGTGCGAGGCAATCTGCTGGTTATTCCTGTTGATAATAATTTGCTTTATGTGGAGCCGCTTTATATTTCCTCCGGTAAGGAGGAGGGTGCTTTGCCTGAAATTAAGAGAATTGTTGTTGCCTATGGCGATAAGGTTGTTTCAAAACCAACTCTTGACGAAGCAATTAAGGCGCTGTTCGGTGTTAACAGACCAACTCTTCCGAACACAGAAGAAACTATTGAGGATGTTATTAAAAAAGCTTTGGAAAATTTTGATTCTATTAAAGAATTTTCAAAGCAAAATGATTGGGAGAATTATGGCAAGTCCTTAAAGGCTTTGGATGAATCCATGCAAATTCTGCGAGAAAAATCATCAATTAATAATAATTAACTATTGACATATTAGTTTTTATATAATATAATATGTAAAGTCAATTACTTTACAGATGAGGATTGGTTATATGAGCAAGGATTTAAACATAATTTTATTGTTTGATTTTTATCGTAAAATGCTTACGGATAAGCAAATTGAAGTTATAGATTTATATTATAACGAGGATTTGTCCCTTGCGGAAATAAGTGAACATCTTGGAATAACTCGTCAAGGCGTGCGGGATAATATTAAGCGTGCGGAAGCGATTATGCAGGAAACTGAGCAGAATTTGGGTTTGGTTGGCCGTTATGTTAAAATCCAAGACGTTGCCCAGCAAATAAGCAAAGAAATTAATAATATAAAAGAATTTGAAAAAACCGCTAAAAATCCGTGGCTTTTGCCCAGATTAGAAAAAATAAAATTACTTTTGGCTCAAATAGAGGAATAAGCAGTGCGAAAGCTCCTTTCACACTGCTTCACATGCACACGAAACGCGTAGGTAAGGCATTTTGCACTTGCGTTTCGGTGCGCGACCATTTATACGCCTTATCAGGCTCACTATAAGTGCGTATATTGATTTCATTTTAAATTTGTGAGCTGGAAAGGCTAATGGTCGTTTATATGGCATTTGAAAGTTTATCCGAAAAGCTTCAGCAAACATTTAAAAAGCTGCGCGGCAGAGGGAGGGTTACTCCCAATGATGTAAAAGAGGGTATGAGAGAAATTCGTCTTGCTCTTTTAGAAGCTGATGTTAACTTTAAGGTTGTTAAGGATTTTATAGCAAAGGTTACAGAGCGTGCCGTTGGCGTTGATGTTTTGGAATCTTTAACTCCCGGGCAGCAAATTATAAAAATAGTTAACGAGGAATTAACAGCCCTTATGGGCGGCTCTAATTCTAAAATAGCCTTTTCAAACAGACCGCCCACGGTGGTTATGATGGTTGGTTTGCAGGGCGCTGGTAAAACAACAACCTCGGCAAAGCTTGCCGGACTTCTTAAAAAGCAGGGTAAAAGACCGCTTTTGGTTGCCTGCGATGTATATCGTCCTGCTGCTATTACTCAGCTTAAGGTTGTTGGTGAAAAGCTTGATATTCCCGTATTTTCGGTTGAAAACAGTAAAAACCCTGTGGAAATTTCCAAAAATGCACTGGAGCATGCAAAAAAGCACGGAAATGATTTGGTAATCATTGATACTGCCGGAAGATTACACATTGATGAAGCTTTAATGGGTGAGCTTCAAAACATTAAAAATTCTGTTGAGGTTCATGAAACACTTTTGGTTGTTGATGCAATGACCGGCCAGGATGCGACCTCCGTTGCTACAAGCTTTAATGAGCAGCTTGAAATAGATGGTGTTATTTTAACCAAGCTTGATGGCGATGCTCGTGGCGGTGCGGCACTTTCGGTTCGTGCGGCTTCTCAAAAGCCAATAAAATTCATCGGTGTGGGTGAAAAATTAGATGAATTAGAGCCTTTCCATCCGGAAAGAATGGCATCCCGCATACTTGGTATGGGCGATGTTATTTCCTTAATTGAAAAGGCAGAGCTTATGATAGACGAGAAAAAGGCGCAAGAGTTAGAACAAAAAATACGCAAGCAACAGTTTGATTTAAACGATTTTTTAAGTCAGTTAGAGCAAATTAAAAATATGGGGCCTATTCAAAACATTCTTGGAATGATACCTGGTGTTAATGCAAAAGCATTGGAGGGCGCCGAGGTTGACGAGAAAAAAATGGGTCAGGTTGAAGCAATAATTAAAAGTATGACAACAAAAGAAAGAGAATCTCCTAGTATAATTAATTCAAGCAGAAAGCGCAGAATTGCTTTAGGTAGCGGAACGAATGTTCAGCAGGTTAATGCTCTTTTAAAGCAGTTTGAGCAAATGCAAAAAATGTTTAAGCAGTTTGGCGGCTCAATGAAAAAAGGCGGTAATAGGAAACATCGTTTTCCGTTCGCATAAATGGTTTTAACAATAATTTAGGAGGTGAAATAAATGGCTGTAAAAATTAGATTAAAAAGAATGGGTGCAAAAAAAGCTCCTTTTTATCGTGTAGTTGTTGCAGATTCAAGGTATCCACGTGATGGAAGATTTATTGAAGAAATAGGAACATATAATCCGCTGACTGACCCATCAACTATAAACATTGATATTGAAAAGGCACAAAAATGGATAAAAAATGGTGCGCAACCTACTGATACTGTTAAATCTTTACTTAAAAAGAGCGGTATGTAACTTGTGGATGATTTCCCCGCCTTTATAGGCGGCGGAATATCCCCCCAATTCGTTGAAACGCATTAAGGTATGAAAAAATTTCTGCAAACGGAATTTTTTCAGTCCGTTACGTTATAAAGGAGAAGGACTATGAAGGATTTACTTGAATTTATCGCAAAATCACTTGTTGAAAAACCGGACGAGGTTTCCGTTACTGTAAGCGAAAACGATTTTTCAGTAACTCTTGAGCTTCGTGTTGGTGAAGGTGATATGGGAAGAGTTATCGGAAAGCAAGGGCGGATTGCCAAGGCAATTCGTACTGTTATTCGCAGTGCCTCTGCAAGCAGCAATAAAAAAGTTATTGTAGAAATAATATAACTTTGCAAGATGTTTCGCCTCTAAGCTTTGGCGTAGGCGGAGGATTTCGCTTTACGCAACAAGCGACGGGCTATACCCCGCTTCGTTGAAACGCGTTGCGGTAAGAAAATTTTTCTATAATCGAAAAATTTTCTATTGTTGCGTTATAACATTAGGGGTGGGGATTATATGTCCTCTCCCCAATATCTTTATTGTACGTTGAGAGCGTTTTAATCAAATAATTGCGCAGGTGTGTGGCGGCGGAATGGAGATTTTTATGAAAAATACTATCGAAATTGGCAAGGTTATAAACACCCACAGCTTAAAGGGAGAAATTAAGGTTGCGCCTTGGTGTGATGATATCAGCGTTTTTAACACTATGCCAAGCATTTATATAGGTGAAAACGAATATAAAATCGAGAAGGCAAGGCTGCATAAGCAAAACTTTATAATTAAACTTTTTGGTGTTGATAAGATTGATGATGCCGAAGATTTAAAAAACCTGATTGTTTTTGCAAATCGTGATTATATGCCCGAATTAGGTGATAATATTTTTTATATTAAAGATTTGATAGGGATTAGCGTGGTTTTGGAGGACGGTGAAGCTTTCGGCACATTAACCGATTGCTTTTCAACAGGTGCTAACGATGTTTACGTTGTTAAAACAAAATCCGGAAGCGAAGTTCTGTTGCCTGCAATTTCTCAGGTTGTAAAAAAGATTGATATTGAAAAAAAATGTATGACCGTTAAACTTATGGAGGGTCTGATTTTCGATGAAGATTGATATTCTTACATTATTCCCTCAAATGGTTAGTTCAGCTTTGTCCGAAAGTGTTATAGGCAGGGCAATTGAAAACGGCATAATTGAAATAAATTGTATAGATATAAGGGATTTTTCCGATAACAAGCATCGTAAGGTGGACGATTATCCTTACGGCGGCGGAAGTGGAATGGTTATGCAGGCACCGCCGATTTATTCAGCTTATCAAAGCGTTGTGCAAAATTGCGAAGCTAAGCCGCTTGTTATTTATTTATCACCTCAAGGCAAGGTTTTTAATCAAAATATGGCTAAGGAATTTTCCAAGCTTTCACATATAGTTATGTTGTGCGGTCATTATGAAGGTGTTGATGAGCGTGTTATAGAAGAAATTGTGGATTTGGAGGTTTCAATCGGAGATTATGTTTTAACCGGAGGTGAAATTCCGGCAATGGCAGTTTGCGACAGTATATGCCGATTGGTTCCCGGTGTGCTTCCCTGTGAGGAGGCATATTCTAACGATTCGCACTATAACGGAATGCTGGAATACCCTCAATATACCCGTCCGCCCGAATTTTTAGGCAGAGGTGTGCCGGAGGTTTTGCTCAGCGGACACCACGCAAATATTGAAAAATGGAGGCATGAGCAGTCTTTTATTCGTACTAAAGCAAAAAGACCGGACCTCATTAATAAAAATGATGAATAAAATTGGGATATTGGGCGGCACCTTTGACCCTGTTCACAACGGACATATTAAGATAGCGCAAATTGTTATGGAAAAAATGAATTTGTCTAAAATTATTTTTATACCAACGGGCATACCACCCCACAAGCATCCTTTGAAAATTACTGCTACAAATCACCGTTATAATATGGTGGAGCTTGCAATTAAAGGAATTCCTAATTTTGAAATAAGCCCTATTGAGATTGAAAATAAGCAAATCAGCTATACTATTGACACTTTGCGTAAATTAAAAAATATTAATAAAGATACCGAGTTTTATTATATTGTGGGTGCGGACGCACTTTTTGATATTACAGGTTGGAAGGATTTTATTCAGCTGTTTGCAGAAACGGAGATTGTTGCACTAAGCAGAAACAGCGGTGATATTGGCGGCAGAACTTATGAATTAAGGCAAAAATATAATGCAAGGGTGCATACAGTTTATATTGAAGAAATTGATATATCGTCAACATATATAAGGGAAAATTTCAATATGGATGAATGTGTTGCCGATATGCTTCCGAAAAATGTTTATGAATATATAAAAAGCAGGGGAATTTATGATCGAATTACAAAATGAGCTTAAAAAGATTATGAGTGAAAAACGCTTTATTCATAGCCTTGGTGTTATGGAAGAGGCAGTGAAGCTTGCAAAGCATTACGGCGTGGATGAAAATAAAGCAAGAATTGCAGGACTTATGCACGATTGCGCAAAGGATTTTGATGATATGCTTCCGTTGTGCAAAAAATATAATTTGAAATTGGATGATGTAATGCTCAGCGAAAGAAAGCTGATTCACGCGCCGTTGGGTGCGGAGTATGCCAAACATGAGCTTGGTATTACGGATTTTGATATATACGATGCCATCTATTATCACACAACTGCAAAGGCGGATATGCCTTTGCTTACAAAAATAATATATGTGGCGGATTTTATTGAACCAAACAGAACCTTTGAAGGAGTGCAGCCTCTTCGAGAGCTGGCATATTCGGATTTGGACAAAACCATTGTTGCGGGGCTTAATTTTACGATAGAACAATTGGTTAAGCGGGGCAGAATGCTCCACAGCAGAACGGTGGAAGCACGAAATAATATAATAGAGAAAATGAGGTGCATTATATGAGTTTGGAATTATTAGAAAAGATTGTTAAAGCGCTGGACGATAAGAAGGCGCAGTCTATTGAGGTTATTGATATCACAGAGGTTAGTCAGATAGCGGATTATTTTGTGATTTGTTCAGGTACATCTTCAACTCACGTTAAATCCTTGGCAGATGAAGTAGAGGTTAAGGTGGGCGGGCAGGAGAGCGAAAGAGCCTATCATAAAGAGGGCTATGGCAGTGCTTCGTGGATTTTGCTGGATTATAAAGATGTAATCGTTCACATTTTCTTTGGCGAAACTCGTGATTTTTATAATTTGGAACACTTATGGTCCGACGGCACAAAGGTTGATTTGCAAAAGCTATTGGAGGAAAAGTAAATGCATTATAATCATAAAGAAATTGAGCAAAGATGGCAAAAATACTGGGACGATAATAATTCTTTTATGGCAGTTGATGATACCACCAAACCGAAATTTTACGGTTTGGTGGAATTTCCTTATCCATCAGGACACGGTTTGCACGTTGGGCATCCTCGAGGATACACTGCGATTGATATTATTTCAAGGAAGAAACGGTTAGAGGGATATAATGTGTTGTTTCCAATGGGCTGGGATGCCTTTGGCTTGCCAACAGAAAATTTTGCTATTAAGAATAAAATTCATCCTGCAATTGTAACAAAAAATAACGTTGAAAATTTTAAAAGACAGCTTAAAATGTTGGGCTTTTCCTTCGATTGGTCAAGAGAAATAAACACAACAGACCCTAATTATTATAAATGGACTCAATGGATTTTTATAAAGCTTTTTGAAAAAGGTTTGGCTTATAAATCCAAAATGCCAATAAATTATTGTGTTGGCTGCAAGGTTGGGCTTGCTAATGAGGAGGTTGTGGGCGGTGTTTGCGAACGCTGCGGAAGCGAGGTTGTGCAGAAGGAAAAAAGCCAGTGGATGCTTAAAATAACCGAATATGCGCAACGCTTGATTGATGATTTAGACGATGTTAATTATATAGAAAAGGTTAAAATTCAGCAAAAAAATTGGATTGGACGCTCTGAAGGCGCGGAGGTTGATTTTAAAATCAGCGGCAGTGATGATGTTATCACTGTTTATACAACACGTCCAGATACTCTTTTTGGTGCTACTTATATGGTTTTATCCCCTGAACACGCTTATATTGAAAAATATAAGGACAGAATTAAAAATTATTCTGATGTTGAGGATTACAAAATTAAAGCCTCCAAAAAAAGTGAATTTGAGCGTGTTGAGCTTGCAAAGGATAAAACAGGTGTTCAGCTTGTTGGCTTAAATGCCATAAATCCTGTTAATGGTAAGGAAATTCCAATTTGGGTTTCGGATTATGTTCTTGTTACCTATGGAACAGGTGCTATTATGGCAGTTCCTGCCCACGATACCCGAGATTTTGAATTTGCAAAGAAATTTGATATACCGATTATCGAGGTTGTAAACGGCAGTGATGATATAACAAAAGAAGCATATACAGATACAGATTGTGGAACAATGATAAATTCCGACTTTTTAAACGGTATGCAGGTTGCAGAAGCTAAAACCGCAATAACAAAATTTTTGCAGGATAAACAAATCGGCACAAAAAAAGTTAATTATAAGCTTAGAGATTGGGTTTTTTCCCGTCAGCGTTATTGGGGCGAGCCTATACCTCTTGTATATTGCGAGAAATGCGGGTGGGTTGCAATTCCCGAAAGCGAGCTTCCGCTGACACTTCCCGAAACTACTGATTTTGAACCAAGCGAGGACGGACAGTCACCACTTGTTAAGATAACCGATTGGGTAAGCACAACATGCCCAACCTGTGGCGGCAGTGCAGCTAGGGAGACCGATACTATGCCTCAGTGGGCAGGTTCATCGTGGTATTTCCTTCGTTATATTGACCCAACAAACGACAGCTTTTTGGCAGGAATGGAAAAATTAAAATACTGGTTGCCTGTTGATTGGTATAACGGCGGTATGGAGCATACTACCCTTCATTTGCTGTACTCTCGTTTTTGGCACAAATTCTTGTTTGATATAGGCGCAGTACCAACAAAAGAACCATATGATAAAAGAACCTCTCATGGTATGATTTTAGGCGAAAATGGAGAGAAAATGTCTAAATCACGAGGTAACGTTATAAACCCTGATGATATTGTAAAGGAATTTGGTGCGGATACCTTTAGAACCTACGAAATGTTTATCGGCGCATTTGACCAAGCTACCCCATGGTCTATGAACGGTGTTAAGGGTTGCTATAAATTTTTAGAGCGTGTTTTTAATCTTCAAGGCATATTAACAGCCGAAGAAGGTTATTCCAAGGAACTGGAAAGCGCTATGCACAAAGCAATTAAAAAGGTTTCTGATGATATTGATAAAATGAAGTTTAACACTGCAATTGCAACACTTATGGCGTTGATTAATGACATAACCAAAATCGGAAGGGTAACACGAGGAGAATTTAAAACATTTTTGATTTTGCTTAATCCCTTTGCTCCTCATTTAACCGAAGAGCTTTGGAGCAAAAACGGCTTTAAAGGAAGCATATCAGCCGCTGCTTGGCCGGAATTTGATGAAGCAAAAACAATTGATGAGGAAATTGAAATTGTGGTTTCTATAAACGGAAAGGTTCGCGGCAAGCTTAATGTAAATGCTGACGAGGACGATGCTTCGGTAAAAGAAAAGGCACTTTCCAATGAGCGTATTAAGGAAATAATTGAAAATAAGGAAATTGTAAAGGTTATTGTTATTCCTAAAAAATTAGTAAATATCGTTATAAAATAGAATAAACAAGGGGGTTATAGAATTGTGGAATAGTGATGTTGAAACAATGTCTCGGAGTAAAATGAAGGAATTACAGCTATCTCGTTTAAAGGAAACGGTACATAGAGTGTATAACAATGTTCCGTTTTATAAAAAGAGATTAGATGATGCAGGCATTAAACCTGATAGTATTAAAAGTTTGGATGATATTAAAAATATTCCTTTTACAATTAAGGATGATTTGCGAGTTAACTATCCTTACGGCTTGTTTGCCGAGCCTATGAAAAAAATTGTTCGTGTTCATGCTTCCAGCGGAACAACGGGCAAACCCACTGTTGTTGGATATACAAGAAACGATTTGGATATGTGGAGTGAATGTATCGCCCGCATTGTAAACATGGCAGGCGGCACAGAGGATGATATTGCTCAGGTTGCCTTCGGATACGGACTGTTCACAGGTGCATTCGGCTTGCATTACGGGCTTGAAAAAGTTGGAGCATCTGTTATTCCAATGTCCAGCGGTAACACAGAAAAGCAGATTATGATTATGCAGGATTTTTTAACCACCTTGCTTATTTGCACACCATCTTACGCGCTTCATATGTCTGAGGTTAAGGACGAGCTTGGAGTGAAAAATTCTGATTTGAAGCTTAGAGTCGGTCTTTTTGGAGCAGAAGGCTGCAGCGAGGAAATGCGAAGTGAAATCGAAAAACGCTGGGGAATTTTAGCAACCGAAAATTATGGTATGAGTGAGCTTGTCGGCCCCGGAGTTTCGGGCGAATGTATTCATAAAACAGGTATGCATATTAACGAGGACCATTTCTATCCTGAAATTATTAACCCGAACACAGGCGAGGTTTTGGATTATGGTGAAAAAGGCGAGCTTGTTATAACCACAATAACAAAAGAGGGTATTCCTCTTTTAAGATACAGAACGAAGGACATCACAAGCCTTGTTCCAGATGCCTGCATTTGCGGAAGAACCTCTATGAGGATGACAAAAATCCAAGGAAGGTCTGACGATATGCTTATAATCCGCGGTGTTAACGTTTTTCCTTCGCAGGTGGAAAGCGTTTTGGTTGGTATGAATAATGTTAGCCCTCATTATCAATTGGTTGTAACAAAAAATGGATTTGCAGATGAGCTTAAGGTTGTGGTAGAATTATCTGACGGCAGTTTTTCCGATAAATTTTCAGAACTTGAAAAATTGGAAAAGGAAATTAAGCATAAGTTAAGCTCTGTTTTAGGACTTTCAGCAAAGGTTCAGCTTGCGGAGCCTAAATCAATCGAGCGTTCAATGGGTAAGGCAAAAAGGGTTATAGACCTAAGGGGGAAAAATGCGTGAAAAAATTGATGCTTGGAAATGAAGCTATTGCTCGAGGTTCTTTTGAGGCAGGTGTTACTGTTGTATCATCTTATCCCGGAACGCCTAGCACTGAAATAACAGAATGTATAGCTAAATATGATGAAATATATTCCGAATGGGCGCCTAACGAAAAGGTTGCGGCAGAGGTTGCAATAGGTGCGTCCTTCGTGGGTGCTCGTGCTATGACGTGTATGAAGCACGTTGGTCTTAATGTTGCGGCGGACCCTGTGTTTACAGCCTCTTATACAGGCGTGGGCGGTGGTTTGGTTATCTGCGTTGCGGACGACCCGGGTATGCACAGCTCTCAAAACGAGCAGGACAGCCGAATGGTTGCGATGGCATCGAAAATCCCTATGCTTGAACCTTCGGACAGCTTAGAGTGCTTGGAATATGTTAAGATTGCTTATGAGCTTAGCGAAAAGTATGACACACCAATGTATATTCGCCTTTCAACAAGGGTTTCTCATTCACAAAGTCTTGTGGAAACCTCCGATAGGCAGGAAATTACCATTTCCGATTACAAAAAGAATCATGCCAAAAACGTTATGATGCCTGCTATGGCAAGGGGCAGACACGTTTATGTGGAACAGCGTCTTTTAGATATGAAAAATATGAGCGAAACCTCAAGCCTTAACAAAATTGAAATGGCGGATACGAAAATAGGCATTATTACGGCAGGAATTTCGTATCAATATGCTAAGGAGGCATTTCCTAATGCATCATTTTTGAAATTAGGTATGGTTTATCCTCTGCCCGAGAAGCTTATTTGTGATTTTGCAAGTAAGGTTGAAAAGGTTTATGTTATAGAGGAATTAGACCCTGTTATTGAAACTCACTGCAAGGCATTGGGGCTTAATGTTATTGGTAAAGAAATCTTGCCTATTATCGGCGAATTTAATGTTGAGCTTTTGAGCTCGGCAATACTCGGAATTAAAAATGAAGTTTTTAAAATAGATGAAAATGCACCTGTTCGCCCTCCTGTAATGTGCACAGGCTGCCCTCACAGAGGAATGTTTTATGTTCTTAAAAAATTAGGGCTAATGGTTAGCGGCGATATCGGCTGTTACACCTTGGGCGCTCTTGCACCCCTTGAAAGCATTGATACCTGTGTGTGTATGGGTGCAAGCATCGGTATGGCGCATGGTATGGAAAAGGCGCGCGGAATGGAGTTTGCCAATAAGGTTGTTGCAATCATAGGTGATTCAACCTTTATGCACAGCGGAATAACAGGGCTGATTGACGTTGTTTATAACAAAGGCAACAGCACAGTTATTATTTTGGATAATTCAATAACAGGTATGACAGGGCATCAGCATAACCCCACAACAGGATTTACAATTAAAGGTGAATCCACAAGGCAGGTTGATTTGGTTAAGCTTTGCAAAGCAATCGGGATTGACAGAGTTGTGGTGGCGGATCCATTTGATATTGTGGAATTTGAAAAGGTTGTTAGAACAGAAACAGATGCAGATGAACCTTCGGTTATTATATCTCAGCGTCCATGCGCACTTCTTAAAAATGTTGTGTTCCCCGGACCTGTTCAGGTTAATCAGGATAAATGCATTAAGTGCAAAATGTGTATGAGGATTGGCTGCCCTGCAATAACTTACAAAAACAATATAATTTCTATTGATGAATCGCAGTGCAACGGTTGCGGACTTTGCCAAAAGCTTTGCAAGCCAAATGCGATTGGAAAGAGGGTGCAGTTATGACCAAAAATATTATGATTGTTGGTGTTGGTGGGCAAGGCACACTGCTTGCAAGCAGAATTTTGGGTAATGTTGCAATCCGTATGAATTATGATGTTAAAATTTCGGAAGTACACGGCATGTCACAACGTGGTGGAAGTGTTGTTACTTACGTACGATACGGAGAAAAAGTATATTCACCCGTTGTTGCGGAGGGTGAGGCAGATGTTATACTTGCATTTGAAAGATTAGAAGCATATAGGTGGCTTTCTTACCTTAAAAAAGACGGAATTATGCTTTTGAATGACCAGTGCATAGACCCAATGCCTGTTATAATAGGCGCTATGAACTATCCTTCGGATATTCCTCAGAAAATGAAGGATAAAGGAGCAAATATAATTTGTGTGGATGCACTTTCAAAAGCATTGGAGTGCGGAAATGTAAAAGCCGTTAATGTTGTTTTAATCGGCGTTCTTGCAAAAACTACCGATATTCCCAAGGATATTTGGATTGACGTTATTAAGGAAACAGTTCCTGCAAAATTTTTAGATTTAAATTTAAAAGCATTCGAGGTGGGCTATGAATAAATATTGGGATGAAAAAAACGAGCGTATGTCCAGAGATGAAATACATAAGGTGCAGTCCGAAAGGCTTGTAGACTTAGTTAAAAGAGTGTATGAAAACGTGCCGTTTTACAAAGCTAAAATGGATAAAATCGGCATCACGCCAAATGATATAAAGAGCATTGACGATTTATCCAAGCTTCCATTTACCACAAAGCAGGATTTGCGTGATACATATCCCTTCGGTCTATTTGCTGTACCACAGGAGGAGGTTGTGCGCATTCACGCATCAAGCGGCACAACAGGCAAACAGACGGTTGTGGGATATACAAAAAACGATTTGGAGCTTTGGGCAAATTTAATGGCTCGTTGCTTTACCATGACTGGTGCAGATAAAAAATCTACCATTCAGGTTTCCTATGGTTATGGCTTGTTCACAGGGGGACTTGGTGCCCACGCAGGCTCGGAGCTTATAGGGGCATCTACAATTCCAACTTCATCAGGCAATACAAAGCGTCAAATTACTGTTATGAAGGATTTTGGCACAACTGTGCTTTGCTGTACGCCATCTTATGCACTTTTCCTTGCAGAAACAATTGAGGAAATGGGAATTGATAAAAGCGAGCTTAAATTAAAAGCAGGTCTTTTCGGCGCAGAGCCATGGACTGAAAATATGCGCAAGGAAATTGAAGCAAGGCTTAACATTAAAGCCTATGATATTTATGGTTTAAGCGAGATTATGGGACCTTCTGTTTCAATGGATTGCAATTTCCAAAGCGGTTTGCACGTTTGGGAGGACCATTTTGTGCCTGAAATAATAAATCCGGATACGGGAGAAAATCTTCCCGAAAAAACACCGGGAGAATTGGTTTTTACCACTTTGACAAAGGAGGCGTTTCCTCTTATTCGTTACAGAACAAAGGATATATCATCACTTAATTATGATGTGTGCGAATGTGGCAGAACTATGGCAAGAATGGCGAAGCCATCGGGTAGAAGTGATGATATGCTTATTATACGCGGCGTTAATGTGTTCCCATCTCAAATAGAAAGCGTGCTTTTGGAAATGGGAGAAACATCACCTCATTATATGATAATTGTTGATAGAGTTGGAACCTTGGATACATTGGAAATTCAGGTTGAGCTTTCAAATGATATGCTATCCGACGAGGTTCGCCAACTTGAAAATTTAGAAAAACGCATACGTCATAATATAGACAGTACCCTTGGAATTGCGGCAAAAATAACCCTTGTTGAGGCTAAAACAATTGCCCGAAGCGAAGGAAAGGCACAGCGGGTTATTGATAAGAGAAATTTAATATAAGGAGGCGTGTTATATGTTAATTAAGCAACTTTCAATTTTTGTGGAAAACAAATCCGGACGTCTTGCAAGGATTACAAAATTATTGGGTGAAAAAGAAATAAATATTTTAGCACTTTCCATTGCGGATACAACCGATTTTGGCATACTTCGTATTATCGTTACAGATGCGGACAGGGCAGAGGAAATTTTGAAGGAGAGCGGACTTACCATTAAAGCAACAGAGGTTATCGGTATTTCGGTGGAGCACACTCCCGGAGGATTATCAAGGGTTCTTTCTGTGCTTAGTGATAATCAGCTTGATATTGAATATATGTATGCCTTTGTGGGAAATTCCAAGCAGGATGCAATGGTTATAATTAAGGTTACGGATAATCAGCGTGCATTATCGGTGTTTAGCGAGCATAATGTGAAAGTTATCACCAAAGAAATGGTAAACAATATGTAAATGCAAAAGGGGCGGCGAATTTGCCGCCCTTAATTTTTAAAATTTATGGTAAATTGCGCTTCTGCGCAATTAATCCGCCTGCGCTTAACCTTTTGTTTTTAAAAGCATCTTAAGATTGCAAGTAGAATAAGTATCAGTCCGGAAATTATAAGCCATATTTTGCTGTTAATGTTTTTAAACATTAAAAATTTTGTTCCTAAAAATCCACCCAAGCATAAAAATATAAACTGGAATAAGCCTGTTGCAATCGGGATTAAATATGTGCCTGCTCCGACAGTTGCAATTCCTATTCCCACTCCAATGGAATCAACCGAAAGCGCCAAACCCATATAAATTGCTTCTAATGGATCTATCCTTTTCGATTTATCAAAATCGCAGGAGAGTGGATTTCTTATTATCTGAATAGTAATCCCTAATGATTTTATCATTAAATTAAAAATCTTATCATCTTTTTTTATCCTTGTGTCTTCATCATTATTTTTTAAGCTTTGAAGCATTATCCAAATCCCCATAAACGTTAAAAGCGATACTCCTAAAATTTTAGAAAAATTAAAAGGAAGAAGCTTTGTTAAATATTGCCCTAAAGCCACAGAAAAGCAGGTTACCAATGCAGAAATAGCGCTAATTATTATTTTTGCGCTTGTCGGCATATACACTCTTCTTATTCCATACGATATTCCAATGCCCAAAGAATCAATGCTAAGCGCAATTGCAAGAAGAAAAAACATATTTTAACGACCATTAGCCTTTCCGGCTCACAAATTTATTAACCTACGCACTTATCGTGAGCCGGATAAGGCGTATAAATGGTCGCCCGCCGAAACGCAGTCGCAAGGAGTACTCCTTGCGCGTTTCGTGTGCATTTGTATATTTAGTGTGAAAGAAAATTTCACACTAAACATCACCCCAATTTATAATATGTGCATATTAACTTGTCCTGTGAATATAATTGAATAAAGGAGTGATTACGAATGATATGGCATAACATATCTTGCATTGAAGCGGCGCAAAAGCTTGAAGTAGATGAGGAAAAAGGATTAACAGACAAAACAGTGGAATTAAGGAGGCAATCTTACGGTAAAAATGAATTAAAACACAAAAAAGGAAAGAACCTTGCACAGCGTTTTTTAGAACAGTTAAATGATTATATGGTGATAATTTTGCTTATTGCCGCAGTAATTTCTTTTGGGGTTTCGGTGCTTAACCACGAGGCAGATTTTGTAGACCCTATAATAATTTTAATAATAGTGCTTTTGAATGCAACAATAGGAGTGTTTCAGGAAAATAAAGCGGAAAAGGCTCTGGAAGCATTGAAGAAAATGTCATCACCAACTGCAAAGGTTCTTCGTGATGGCAATATTATTGCGGTAAATTCGGACGAGCTTGTGGTGGGGGACATAATCTATCTACAAAGCGGAGATTTTGTGCCTGCCGACGCAAGGATTATTGAATGTTTTTCTCTTAAAACAGATGAAGCAATGTTAACGGGTGAATCTATCCCTGTGGAAAAGGACGGCGCAGTTATCAAGCACACAAACGTAACAATAGCCGATTGTAAAAATATGCTTTGGGCATCAACCATAGTAACATGTGGTCGAGCCAGCGCAATTGTGGTGGAGACGGGTATGAACACAGAAGTGGGCAAAATAGCAGGTATGATAGACGCATCCGAATCTCCTCAAACTCCCTTGCAGGAGAAGCTTGCAAAAACGGGTGAAGCCTTGGGAACAATCGCATTGGCAATATGCGCAATAATTTTTGTGGTGGGAGTTTTCAGAAAGGTTGACCCTTTCGATATGTTTATGACCTCCGTAAGCCTTGCGGTTGCCGCAATACCGGAGGGACTGCCTGCGATAGTAACGATTATGCTTGCAATCGGCGTGCAGAATATGGCAAGGAAAAACGCTATAATTCGCAAACTGCCTGCGGTTGAAACACTTGGTAGTGCAAGCGTAATTTGTTCCGATAAAACAGGAACGCTGACTCAGAATAAAATGACGGTTACAGATGTTTTCGGTGACAGACACACGGTGCTGACTCTTGCCGCACTATGCAATAACAATGCGGACCCAACTGAAATCGCAATAATAATAGCGGCGCAAAAGAATAATATAGATAAAAAAATATTGGAGGAGGATTTTAAAAAAATATCTGAAATTCCCTTTGATTCTTCAAGAAAAATGATGACGACAATACATAAATTCGGCTCTGGATATCGCATTATCACAAAAGGTGCGCCCGATATTTTGCTTAGCAAATGTGATGTTGATAAGGCAGAAAAAGAAAAAATAATTGAAAAAAATTCTCAGATGGCGCAAAATGCACTAAGGGTTTTGGCAGTTGCATATAAGGATGTGGACGCTGTTTCCAAAAACCCCGAGCAGAACCTTAAATTTGCAGGTTTAATTGGAATTATAGACCCACCACGCCCCGAGGTTAAGGATGCGGTCAGGGTGTGCAGACGTGCAGGAATAAAGCCTGTGATGATTACGGGTGACCATATAGACACCGCCGCCGCAATTGCAAAGGAAATAGGGATTTTGCGTGATGGCGAAAGCGCAATTGCAGGATATGCCTTAAATAAGATGACAGATGAAGAATTGACAAAGGAAATATACCATTACAGTGTGTTCGCCCGTGTTACTCCCGAGCATAAGGTTAGGATAGTGAATGCTTACCAAAAGCGTGGAGCTGTCGTTGCTATGACGGGGGACGGGGTTAACGATGCGCCTGCTCTGAAGGCGGCGGATATTGGCTGTGCCATGGGAATTACAGGCACAGATGTTGCAAAGGGTGCGGCGGATATGGTGCTTGTTGATGATAATTTTGCAACTATTATCGAGGCTGTGAGGCAGGGAAGAGGAATATATGCGAATATCAGAAAATCAATACATTTTCTTTTGTCCAGCAATATTGGGGAAATTATAACGATATTCACCGCAATTTTGTGCGGCTGGCAAACACCGCTTGTTGCCGTACAGTTGCTTTGGGTTAATTTAGTGACGGATTCACTCCCTGCTATTGCTCTTGGGGTTGATGGAAATGATGAAAAAATTATGCATCAAAAACCTATTGACAGAAAAAAAGGCTTGTTTGCAGACGGATTATCCACAACAATCTTTTTAGAAGGAATTATGATTGGCTTACTTTCGCTGATTGCATTTAGAATAGGAAGCCATAGGTTTGATGAAAGCATTGCCGTAGGGCGCACAATGGCGTTTGCTGTGCTTGGATTGTCACAATTGGTGCATTCGTTTAATGTAAGAAGCAGTCAATCGCTGTTCAAAATTGGCGTTTTCAGCAATAAATTTTTGGTTTTTGCATTTATAATTTGCTCAATTATGCAGATTGGGGTTATTACAATCCCCAAAATTGCAGCTATTTTTAAGGTTGTACCTCTTGGAGTTGCAGAATGGATTACGGTTGCGGTTTTGTCCCTTGTTCCTATTGTTGTGATAGAAATTGACAAGCTGTTTGCTAAAAACAGAAGATTATGCTAAAAAAAGAAGATTATAAAAACAGCGTGATGATTTTTTCATCACGCTGTTTTTATAAAATTATCCGTTTCTTATTTCGTTAATATAATCAATGCAGTATTCATCTTGTCCCGAAATGGCAAGAGTCGTACTAAGCATTGTTTTTGTAGCGGGTGAAGTGATGTCCATAATTGCGCTGCAAAGTCCGCTGAAAACCGCAATTGCCAAAAATGAAGTGTTTATGTTTATACGTTGAGGCAAACCGAAGGATATGTTGGAAAGTCCGCAGGTTGTTTTGATTTTTGGGAATTTGTATTTTATCTGTTTTATTGTTTCAATTGCGCTTATTGCATTTTCACTGTCAACAGACAAAGCCTCCACCAAAACATCAATATAAATCTTTTCGGGTGATATCCCATAAGCCGTTAATCTTTCAATCAAAAGCCTTGCGTTTTCAACCTTACCTTCAACAGTGGTTGGTATGCTATCGCCGATAGGCAGGCATACAACACCTGTGTTATATTCCTTAATTGTCTGCAAAAGCTCGTCAATCCTTTGGCAAAGGGTAATGGAATTAATAATAATTTTTCTATTTTTAATGTGCGCAACGCCGCTTTTTATGATTTCCACCGAGGGGGAATCCACCATTATTCCGCAGGAGGAATGTTCCATAGCCAAATCTATAAGCCACAGCATGTTGGAAAGCTCTGCATCCCCGCAAATTGCAGTGTTAATATCAAGATATTCCGCACCGCATTCCTGCTGTTTTTTGATTAAATTAACTAAATATTCCTCATCTCTTTCATTTATTGCGTTTAAGGTTTTTGGTATTGAACTGTTTAATTTTTCTCCGATTATAATCATCATATGCTCCTTATGTATTTAATTATTTCACAAACAAAATCTATTTTTTTAAGAGGCGTCATTAAATAATATCCGTTGCAGCCGTCCCTTATTTTGTTTATTATTTCTTTGCAAAAATCAACGGATATTTTTTTTGTTTCCTTCGGTGTTTTGTCTTTAAGCTCCTTGATAAGTGAGTCAGGTATTTCTATTCCCGAAACCTCGTTATTTAAAAACATTGCATTGTTATAGCTTGCAACAGGCATTATACCTGCAATTATCTTGCAACTTAGCCTGCTTTTCGCAAGCAGATAATTATCAATGTTTTTTTGGTTAAATATTGGCTGAGTAAACAAAAAATTTGCGCCGGATTGCACCTTCTGTTCTGCTCTTGTTAATTCTGCTTCAAAATTTACCGCATTTATATTCAGCGCACCACAAACGGAAAAGGGTGATTTAGAAAAAACCTCGCCGTTTAGGTTGTTTATATACGAAATAAGTTTGGTGGAATTAAAGGAAAAAACTCCTCTGCATTCCGTGCGCTCTGTTTGAGTTATTGGGTCTCCCGTAATAACAAGTACATTGTTGATATCTTCAATATTTGCGCTGATTAACGTTCCTTTAATAGATATTTGGTTTCTGTCTCTGCACGAAAGGTGCGGGATAACATCAATGCCAACCTCTCGCTTTATTTTTGCGGCGGTCATAAAGCTGTCTGCCCTTGCTCTTGCAAGTGGGGAATCTGCGATTGTTATAAAATCCGCTCCTGCTGTTTTTGCCGCTTTTGCCGCTGATAAAATATATTCTGTATCTGTATCTACAGGAGAGCCGATTTCAACAGCAATTATTGTTTGGTTATATTTTCTTTCGTTCAAAGGTTTTTGCTGTTCCTTTGAAGGTTTGTCTTTTTGCGGCTTTATTACTAATGGGTTTCCGTTGCTGAATTGATTTATTTTGGCAATCGCCGCCTTGATATGCTCGGGAGTGGTGCCGCAGCAGCCGCCGATAGCACAGACTCCCATTAAATACATTTGTAAAAGCTTTTCTGCAAAATATTCAGGGTTATCCTTAAACACCATTCTGCCGTTAACCTCAACAGGATATGCAGAATTAGGCATAACAGAAAGCTTAAAATCCTCAAGATTTAACTGCTTTATTAAATTGTACATATGGCTTGGCCCGCAGAGACAGTTTATACCAATATAATCCGCTCCATAATTTTTTGCATCATCAATTAAAGTTTTATAATAAAAGCCTGTTTTAGTGTAGCCATCCTGCTTAACAGCAAATGAAACAATTATTTTGCAGTCCTTAACCGATTTGCGTATAAGGGATATTGAGGATTTAATCGGCTCAAAATCCGAAAGTGTTTCAAATAAAAAGTTTTTAGCCCCGATTTGGATAAAAGCCTGCGTGATTTTTTCGTATTCATCTTGCTTTGATATATCTTCGCCAAATATGTTTCCGATATCTGCAAATATTAAAACATCCGTTCCAAGCACTGCCCTTTTTGCAATTTCATATCCCTTTTTGATGATTTCTAAAACAAGTGCTTCATCCTCTGATAACAGCGCATTTGCTCCATAGGTGTTTGTTTTTATTGCGTTAACTCCTGCCGAAATATATTCCTTGTGAATACGATAAACCAATTCGGTATCGTTAATATTTGAAAGCTCGCAATTTATATTTTTATTTGTTAATTTATTATAATAAGTGCCAAAGGCTCCGTCAAATAATAATACCTTGTCTTTATTCAAATTCATCCCTCATTCTTATGCAGTAATATTAACTAATTTTATCATAAAGAATTAGATTTGTCTATCACACGCTCGCAAAAAATTCATAATATGGAAAATATGTTTGAGAATTTTCAAAAAACTCTTGCAATTATGTTTAAAATGTGTTATTATGTTTGTAGTATTTATAGATTAATGTAAAGAGTGGGAAGCGTTCCCCACTCTTTCGTGTTGTAATAGGGGGTTTTTGAGTGAGCTTTTCTAAAATTGAAAAATTAACATACGAAATTGCAAATCCGATTGCTTTGGAATTAGGCTATGAAATTTATGATGTTATTTATGTTAAAGAAGGCCCGCATTGGTTTTTGAGGGTTTTTATCAAAAGCGAAGCAGGTGTTTCTATTGACGATTGCGAGGCTGTAAGCCGCAGACTAAGTACAATGCTGGATGACAAAAACATAATTCAAACCAACTATTTTTTAGAGGTATCATCACCGGGAATAGAGCGTATTCTTCGCTCCGACAAGCATTTTGAAGATGCTGTTGGAGAGGAAATTCTTTTAAAATTTTTTAAACCAATTGAAGGCAAAAAAACATTAGAGGGCGAGCTTGTTTCGGCAGATAATGCTTCAATTACAATAAAAACATTAACAGGCGAAGCTTTAATTGAAAAACAAAACATTTCAAAAGCGAATGTAATATATAAATTGTAGGGAGAGGTTAAGGGAAAATGAGTGAGGATTTTTTAACATTATTGGAGCAGTTTGAAAAGGAGAAGGGAATCAGCCGTGAGGTGCTTATCGAAGCTCTTGAGGTTGCACTTGTATCCGCATACAAAAGGAACTACGGCGCAAATAAAAACGTTCATGTGCAAATTAACCGCATTAACGGTTCAATGAATGTATTTCTTAAAAAAGAAGTGGTTGAGGATGTGGAGGATGCTGAAAATCAAATTTCGGTTGAAGCTGCTAAAAAAATAAATCCCATATATGAAGTGGGTGATATTATTGAAGAAGAAACCGTTACACAAACCTTCGGCAGAATTGCGGCGCAAACTGCACGTCAGGTGCTTACACAGCGTATCAGAGAAGCTGAAAGAGGAATAATTTACAGCGAATTTGCAAATAAGGTTAACGATATTATAACCGGTACTGTTAAACGTGTAGAGAAAAAAAGCGTTATGATAGATATCGGCATTACAGAAGCAATGCTAATGCCACAGGAACAGGTTCCGGCTGATAACTATACACAAGGTCAGCGAATTAAGGTTTATGTTGTAGAAGTACAAAAAACTACAAAAGGCCCTCAGATTGTAATTTCAAGAACCCATTCCGGCTTGGTTAAAAGATTGTTCGAGCTTGAGGTTCCGGAAATTCAAGGCGGAATTGTTGAAATAAAAAGTATATCAAGGGAAACAGGCTCCAGAACAAAAATTGCCGTTCATTCTAACGACAGCAATGTGGATCCAATCGGTTCATGTGTTGGACCTAAAGGAATTAGGGTTCAAAAAATTGTTGATGAGTTAAAGGGCGAAAAGATAGACATAATCAAATATAGTGAGGATCCAAAGGAATTTATATCTGCCGCATTAGCGCCTGCAAAGGTTATAGGCTGTGAGGTTAACGAGCAGGATAGAATTTGTACTGTTACCGTTTTGGCAAATCAGCTTTCCCTTGCAATCGGAAAGGAAGGGCAAAATGCCCGCCTTGCCGCAAAGCTTACGGGCTGGAAAATAGATATTAAAAAAAGTGAGGAAGATGATTTGCCGGAAAATGAAGCATAAAAAAATTATTGAAAATGGTGTGTATATTCCTTCAAGAATGTGTGTTGCGTGCAGAAATATCGTTGCCAAATCTGATTTAATAAGGATTGTTAAAGATTCGGAAGGGCAAGTTGTTGTGGATTTTAATCACAAAACAAGCGGCAGAGGCGCATACATTTGCAAAAACAAAGATTGTGTTTTAAAGGCACAAAAAATACGAGCGCTGGAGCGTGCATTAAAATGTGCTGTTGCACACAATATTTATGAGGAGTGTTGCATTTTTGAGCAGTAGTAAAATTCGAAGTCTTATAGGCTTTGCAACCAAGGCACGAAAGCTTGTTACAGGCAACGGAGGTGTGCTGAATTCCATAAGGCAAAACACTGCTTTTTTAGTTATTTTAGCAGAAGATGCAACAGAAAACAGCAGAAAAACAATTTTGGATAAATGCTCGTATTATAAAAAAGATATTATAATATATGGTACAAAAGAATTTTTAGGGGAAATAACAGGGCAAAGTCAAGCGGCGGTTATTTCAATAACGGATAATCAATTTGCACAGGCAATAAAAAGTTTGTACAAGGAAATTTATGGGGGTGGAAGTAATGGTGAAACCAAGAATAAATGCAATAGTTAAAGAATTAAACATTGATAAGACAGAGGTTTTGGAGCTTCTTTCAAAATTTGGCTCAAAGGCAAAAAATCACATGAGCACTTTGGAGGCTAACGAGCTTGATATTATTTTCGATTATTTTACGCAAAAATATAATGTCGAAGAATTTACCTTTATTTTAGAAAAGATGCAAAAAAAGGCAGAAGCAAATGCCGCTGTTGATGTTGCGGTGCAAGAACAGCCGGAGCTTGATAAGCCTATCGAGAAAAAATCACGCTATGTTGATACTCGCACTTCCAGCGTTGATCTTGAAAAATTCGATACGGAAAAGATAGAAGAACTTTTGCCTGACAATATAAGTGATGAAGCCACCACTCAAAAACAAAAGATTAAAAAAGGTCATACAAGGGTAAAATATGAAAAGCCTGTTGAAGATGTAAATAAGCAAAAGGATAAAAAGGCTAAGAAAGAAAAAACTATAATCTCTATTCCCGATGAAATTTCTGTTGGCGAATTTGCGGAAAAGCTTGGTCAATCTCCTGCGGAGGTTGTTAAGTGCCTTATGTTAATCGGCGTTATGGCATCTATTAGTCAGATGATTGATTTTGACACTGCTTCGCTTATAGCACAGGAATTTAACGCAATTGTTGAAAAAGAAATTATAGTTACGGAAGAAGATATTTTGTTTAACGATGTTGATGATGCCGAGGAGGATTTGGCAACTCGTTCACCTGTTGTTGTTGTTATGGGGCATGTTGACCATGGTAAGACAAAGCTTTTGGATGCAATTCGTAAAACAAATGTTATAGACACTGAGGCAGGCGGAATTACTCAGCATATCGGTGCGTGTCAGGTTAAGATTAAAGACAGAACAATAACATTTTTAGATACACCGGGGCATGAAGCGTTCACTTCAATGCGTGCGCGTGGAGCACAGGTTACGGATATTGCAATTTTGGTTGTGGCGGCAGACGATGGTATAATGCCACAGACTATTGAGGCAATAAATCATGCAAAAGCGGCTAATATAAATATAATTGTGGCAATAAATAAAATCGATAAAGAAGCGGCAAACCCTGAAGTTATTAAGCAACAGCTAACTGAATACGGGCTTGTTGTTGAAGAATGGGGCGGAGATACAATTTGCGTTCCCGTATCCGCATTAAAAGGTGAAAATATCGATACCCTTTTGGAAATGGTTTTGTTGGTTGCGGATATTAAAGAATTAAAAGCAAATCCGGACAGACGTGCAAAGGGAACTGTTATAGAATCCAAGCTGGATAAAGGACGTGGGCCTGTTGCAACGGTGCTTGTTCAAAACGGAACATTAAATGTGGGTGATATCATTGTTGCCGGCACTGCTGTTGGTAAGGTTCGTGCTATGATAGACGATAAGGGCAAAAGAGTTAAGCACGCAGGACCCTCCACTCCTATTGAAATTCTGGGGCTTAGCGAGGTTCCCGAGGGCGGAGATTTATTCTATTGTGTGGATGATGAAAGAAAGGCAAGAAGTGTTGTTGAAAAGCGTAAGCAGAAAATAAAGGATGAATATAATAAGATTACATCACCTGTAATAACCCTTGACAGCTTGTTCGACCAAATTGAGCAGGGTAAAATTAAGGATTTGAACATTATAATAAAGGCAGATGTTCAAGGCTCGGTGGAGGCTATTCGTCAATCTCTTGAAAAGCTTACCAATGAAGAGGTTCGTGTACGCACAATCCATGGCGGTGTTGGCGCAATTTCAGAATCTGATATTATGCTGGCTGCTGCATCAAATGCAATAATTATAGGCTTCAACGTTAGACCGGATGTTACAACGGCTGATTCTGCCGTTCGCAAAAATGTTGAAATCAGGCTTTACAGCATAATATACAAAGCTATTGAGGAAATTGAAGCGGCAATGCGCGGAATGTTAGAACCAACATATAAAGAAAAGGTTTTAGGTCATGTGGAGGTTCGTCAGGTATTCAAGGTTAGCGGAGTTGGCACTATTGCCGGCTGCTATGTTTTAGACGGAAAAATTGCGCGTAACAGCGAGGTTCGTATAGTAAGAGACAGTATAGTTATCCACGAGGGACTTATGGATTCTTTAAAACGTTTTAAGGATGATGTTAAAGAAGTTGCAAGCGGATACGAATGCGGTATCGGAATTGAACGTTTTAACGATTTAAAAGAAGGCGATATTATTGAGTGTTTTGTAATGGAGGAAATTCCACGATAAAGCGAAAGGAAAGATACAGATTATGTCAATAAGCCGAATTAACAGAATAAACGAAGAAGCAAAAAAAGAGATAAGCTCAATTATCAGAGAATTGAAGGATCCACGAGTTAATCACACTCTGCTTAGCGTCGTAGCAGTTGATATTACCAAGGATTTGCGTTGGTGCAAGGTTTTCATAAGCGTTTTAGGTGACGAAAAGCTACAAAATGATGCCATTGACGGTTTGAAAAGTGCAGCAGGCTTTGTCCGCAAGGAATTGGGACACAGGTTGCCAATGAGATATACTCCGGAAATAATTTTTGAGCTTGACCATTCCATTGAATATGGAGCACACATAAATAAATTATTACACGATATATAACTTCGTTGAAACGCCATTAAGGAATATTTTGCGCTGAAAGCGCAAAATATTCAATTAAATCTTGTTATAAGAGGAGTAATATGTTTACCGAAATATTAAATGCAATAAATAAAAGTAAAAATATAATAATTTTAACGCATACAAGCTCAGACGGTGATTGTTTGGGCTCTGCATATGCGCTTAAGCTGATGCTTGCAAGCTTAGGTAAAAATGCAAATGTTGTTTATGAAGAGGAATTAAAGCCTCGTATATGCAGTATTTTATATGGAACGGAAGATGATATTAATATAATTCCCGATTTGGTTATTGCGGTTGATTGCAGTGATTTAGGTCGTTTAGGGAAAAGAATTGAAATCTTTGAGCAGTGCGAGGAAACAATGTGCATTGACCATCACCCAACCAATCAGTTATTTGCAAAGCACAATTTTGTAAATAAAGATGCTGCCGCAACCGCTGAAATAATTTATGAGCTTGCGCAGTTTATGGAAATTCCTATTACTCATGAAATAGCAACAAACATATATGTAGGAATTGCGGCCGATACGGGCGGTTTCAGCTATGCAAACACAAAAGCTCACACTCACAGCATCGCCGCTCAGCTTTTGCAGCATGGTGTGAATAATTCTTTTATAAACGAATTTTTATTCAGCAGTAATTCGTATCAAAGGCTTATGCTAATTAAGGAAGCGCTGAATTCTTTGGAGATATATGAGGACGGCAAAATTGCATTAGTTTGCATAACTAAGGAGCAAATGGAAAGCACAGGCACAATGGAGGATGATTTGGGCGGTCTTATTTCATTTCCTCGTAGCTTGGATACCGCAATAATATCATTTTGTTTTACAGAACGTGAGGACGGTATTAAGATTAGTATGCGTTCGGATTTAATTGATGTTTCCGCACTTTCTGCAAAATTTGGAGGTGGAGGACATATAAGGGCAAGCGGATGTACTATAAAAAGAGATTTGCAAACTGTTAAACAAATGATAATAAATGAAGCAAAAAGATGCATAAAACTTGAAACGAGAAATATATGAACGGAATAATAAACATATATAAAAAAGCTGGGATGACGTCCTTCGACGTGGTTTATAAAATCCGCAAGCTTACAGGCATAAAAAAGGTTGGTCACACCGGAACGTTAGACCCTGATGCAGAAGGAGTTCTTCCTGTCTGTATTGGAAAAGCCACCAAAGTTGCCGATATACTTACATTTTCTGATAAAAGATATACCGCATGGTTAAAACTGGGAATAACAACAGATACTCAGGATGCAAGCGGCACGGTTTTATCGGTAAAGCAGGCTGATTTTACTCCGGAGCAGATAACCCAAGCAATAAATAAATTCATAGGTGAAATTGAGCAAATTCCTCCTATGTATTCCGCAATAAAAATAGGCGGCAAAAAGCTTTACGAGCTTGCTCGAAAAGGCATTGATGTGGAGCGTAAACCGCGCAAAATAAAGATTTATGAAATAAATATATTAAGCATTGAAGGGGATGTTGCTTCCCTTGATGTTTCGTGCTCAAAGGGAACTTATATTCGCACACTTTGCAATGATATCGGTGAAGAATTGGGTTGTGGTGCGCATATGCAGAAGCTAATCAGAACAGCATCATCTGTTTTTACCTTGGATAAGGCAGTTTGTCTTGAATGTTTGACAAGGGAAAATATTGGTGATTATTTAATTGCCACAGACGAAATGTTCGATTATCCGAAGATTAAAGTTAGCGGTGAGGATTTGCGTAAGGTGTTAAACGGGAATAAAATTACTTTAAACGGAATTTGTGAAAACCAAAAATACAGGGTTTATGATGATGACGGAAACTTTTTGTGTATTTCTGAAGGTAAAGATGAAATGCTGTCTCTTGTAAAAAGTTTTTATGGGTGAGGTATTATGGATATATTTGAAAGTGCTAAGCAGATAAATGGAGCCTGTGCAGTTGCGCTCGGAACCTTTGATGGCCTTCATATTGGGCATATGCGGCTTATCCGCGATGTGTCTGATTATGCAAAGGCTTCTAATATTTTATCCTGTGTTTTTACTTTTTCTCAAATGAAGGAAAAGCATATCACAGATAATAATTCAAGAATAAAAATCCTACAAAATTCAGATATAGATATTTTAATTATGGAAAACTTTACAGATGCCTTTAAAAATCTGTCACCTTATGAGTTTTTGTCTGAATACATAGTGGATAAGCTAAACGCCAAAATGATAACTGTTGGCTTTAATTATCGTTATGGAAAGGATGCCTTGGGTGATATTTATACTTTAAAGGAATTTTGTGAGGAAAAAAATATAAAATTAAACATAATTAAACCAATTTTGTGGAATAATGATGTTGTTAGCAGCACACGTATTAAAAATTGCATACAAAATGGAGATATTGAAGCTGCTAACGAAATGCTTGGCAGGAATTTTTCAATCAGTCATACTGTATGCCACGGTGATAAAATAGGCAGAACAATAGATTTCCCCACTGCAAATATTAAAATTGAAAAATCGCAAATTGTTCCGGCTGATGGTGTTTATGCAACCGTAACAAAAATTGGTAATAAAAGCTTTTATTCCATAACAAATTGCGGCGGTAAGCCAACGGTTAAGGAAAATTCATATTCAATCGAAACTCATATTTTGAATTTTGACGATGAAATTTATGATAATGAAATAGAAATTACTTTTTATAAAAGGTTAAGGAGCATAAGCAAATTTAATTCGCTTGAGCATTTAAAAAAGCAATTAGAGGCAGATAAAACCAATGCACTCAACTTTTTTTCTGAAAATGGTTTACAAATATAATATTATATGATATAATTTTTTTGGCTTATACTGGGTTTTAGGATAATTCCACAGCCTATTGCTCGGGTAATGCTATATTTATTTAGTGGAGGTGAAACAAATGTTTAAAGAAGTTAAGCAGGAAATTATCAATACTCATAAAATTCATGAGACTGATACCGGTTCTCCAGAGGTTCAAATTGCAATTTTAACAGAACGTATTAACCACTTGAATGAGCATCTTAAAATCAACAAGAAGGATCATCACTCACGTCGTGGTCTTTTGAAAATGGTTGGTCAACGTCGTGGTCTTTTGAATTATCTTACTAAAAAAGATATCGAAAGATACAGAGCGATTATTGCAAAACTTAATCTTAGAAAATAATAATGTGTGGACTGCAATTTTCCGTTGCAGTCCTGTATTATAAAAAAGTCAAATGGTGTAACGGTTAGCAGTTAGTTTTGTGCTTTTAGATGCTGATTTAAAAGCACAAAACTAAGTGCTAATGCTGATTACACCCAAAAAAATTATTGGAGGTAATAAAAAAATGGCATTAAAAACATTCGAAACAGAAGTAGGCGGCAGAAAATTGCGTGTTGAAACAGGCAAAATGGCTCAGCTTGCAAACGGTTCTTGCCTTGTATTTTACGGAGATACGGCAGTTCATGTTGCGGCAACAGCATCTGAAAAACCAAGAGAAGGGATAGATTTTTTCCCTTTAAGCGTGGATTATGAAGAACGTCTATACGCAGTAGGCAAAATCCCCGGAAGTTTTCAAAAGCGTGAGGGCAGACCTTCCGAAAAAGCAATTTTAACAAGCCGTGTTATTGACAGACCTATCCGCCCCCTTTTCCCAAAGGATTTGCGTAATGACGTGGCGATAGTTTCCACTGTTTTTTCTGTGGAGCAGGATAATCTTCCTGAATTTGCGGCAATGATGGGGACAGGCATTGCACTTGCAATATCAGATATCCCATTTAACGGTCCTATTGCAAGCGTTTATGTGGGTATTGTAGATGGTAAATTCGTTATTAATCCAACAGCGGCAGAACGCGAAATCAGCCCTCTTAACCTTACTGTATCCGGAACAAGAGAACTTGTTGCTATGATAGAAGCAGGCGCAAGCGAAGTGGATGATGACGTTATGTACGATGCTATTATGTTCGGACATGAAGAAATTAAAAAGCTTTGCGATTTTATTGATACGATAGCAAACGAAATCGGAAAAAAAGAAAAATTTAAGTATGAAGCATGCGGAGCAAATGAGGAACTTTATAACGAGGTTAAGGCATTTGCTTTGGATATGATTAAAGTAGCTATTGATACAGATGATAAGAACGTTCGTGATGCAAATATGGTAGTTGTTAAAGAAAAGATAGATGCACAGTTTGCAGAAAAATACGATGATTACAGTTCTCAAATAGGCGAGGTTTTATATAAACTTCAAAAATACGTTGTTCGTCGTTGGTTATTGGACGAAGGAAAACGTGTTGACGGACGTGGAATTAATGAAATAAGACCACTTTCGGCAGAGGTTGGAGTTTTGCCACGCACACATGGTAGCGGATTATTCTCTCGCGGGCAAACTCAGGTGCTTACAGTTGCAACCTTGGGCGCTTTGGGAGATGTTCAAAAGCTTGATGGTTTGGATGAATTCGAAGTTAAAAGATATATGCACCATTATAATTTCCCTTCATACAGTGTTGGCGAAACACGTCCCTCTCGTGGACCGGGCAGACGTGAAATCGGGCACGGTGCATTAGCAGAAAAGGCGCTTGACCCTGTTATTCCTTCAGAAGAGGAATTCCCTTATGCTATCCGTTTAGTTTCGGAGGTTTTATCTTCAAACGGTTCAACTTCTCAGGGAAGTATATGCGGAAGCACATTGGCGCTTATGGATGCAGGCGTTCCTATTAAAGCACCTGTTGCAGGTATTTCCGTTGGACTTATCACCGAGGGTGACCGTTTTATGACAATGCTTGATATTCAAGGTCTTGAGGATTTCCACGGCGATATGGATTTTAAGGTTGCCGGAACTAAAAAAGGTATCACAGCTATTCAGATGGATTTAAAAATTGACGGTTTAACACCTGAAATAATAAAAGAAGCATTGACGAAAACCCGTGATGCAAGATATATGATTTTAGATACAGTAATGAAGGATGCGATAGCAGAAAGCAGAGCATCATTATCTCCTTATGCGCCTCGTGTTATTACAATGCAGATTAACCCTGATAAAATAAGGGATGTAATAGGTCCTGGTGGTAAGATAATTCAAAAGATTATTGCTGAAACAGGTGTTAAAATTGATATTGATGATACAGGCAGAGTTTTGATAATGTCTGTTGACGGTGATGCAGGCGAAAAAGCTATTTCGCTTATCACTAATATTGTTAGAGAGCCAGAGGTTGGCGAAATCTATCTTGGCAAAGTAACACGACTTATGGCGTTTGGCGCATTTGTTGAAATTTTGCCGGGAAAAGAAGGCTTAGTTCATATTTCAAAGCTTGATAATAAGCGTGTTGAAAAGGTTGAGGATGTTGTTGCTGTTGATGACCAGATTATGGTTAAAATTATTGAAATAGACAAACAAGGTAGAATTAATCTGTCCAAGAAAGACGCCATCACCGAATAAGGATATAATTTGAAAGAAATTTTTGATTTCTTTCAAACTAAGCCTTTGGTTGAATTTATTGTGCATCGCCGCTTCGTATTTGGCGAAACGGCGATGCACAAAGTTCCATTTTACGCCTTATCCGGCTCACGGTATGTGCGTTTTGAAATTTTAATAATAATTTTGTGAGCCTGAAAGGCTAATGTAACTTAGTATGTACGAAATTATTACTTTAAGCACAGGATTAAAGGTTGTTATGGAAAATATACCGCACGTTAAATCGGTAACGATTGGCGTGTGGATTGGCGCAGGAAGCTGTTTTGAAACCAGAGTGAATAACGGCATATCTCATTTTATTGAGCATATGCTTTTTAAAGGAACAAAAAACAGAACCGCAAAGCAGATAGCGGAGGAAATAGACGATATCGGTGGTCAATTAAATGCCTTTACAAGCAAGGATTGCACTTGCTATTATGCAAAGGTGCTTTATAACCATTTGGATACCGCTGTTGATGTTCTTTCCGATATGCTTTTTAATTCTGTCTTTAATGATTCGGATATGGAACTGGAGAAAAACGTAGTTTTGGAAGAAATAAATATGTATAACGATACCCCTGACGAGCTTATTATGGATTTACTGGCTGAAAAGGCATGGCAGGGCAATGCTCTTTCATATCCGATTTTGGGCAGGAGCAAATCCTTATTCGCCATTCGAAAATCCGATATTGAAGGCTATATGAGCGAGCATTATACCTTGCAAAACTCTGTTTTGTCGGTTGTAGGCAATTTTGACAGAGAAAATTTAATCGAAATGCTTGAAAATAAATTTACACGTTTTTCAAATAATCAAACAGTTAAAAAGCTTCGCAAGCCCACCTTTAAAAGCGGAAGGCACGAGGTAACAAAGGATATTGAGCAAACTCACCTTTGCATAGGATATAATTCCATAGAGCGAGGTCACGATTTATCCTATCCCCTCATGGTTGTGAATACTGTTTTGGGGAATGGTATGAGCTCAAAGTTGTTTCAAAATATCAGAGAGCAAAAGGGCTTGGTATATTCTATTTATTCGTATCAATCAACCTATCAAAGAGCGGGAATGTACACAATTTATGCAGGAATGAATGCCGCTAATTTAGATATGGTTACCCAACTTGTTTTAAAAGAAATTGATGATTTAAAGGATAAAGGCTTAACTGAAAAGGAAGTTAATAAAAGCAAGGAGCAGTTAAAAGGGAATTTGATTTTAGGCTTGGAGAGTACCTCCAGCAGAATGAATACTTATGGTCAATCACTGCTTTTAACAAATAAAATTAAAACGTTGGACGAAATGATTGAAAAAATCGATAGTGTTAACGTTCAAAATGTTAAAGAAACAATAGATTTAATATTTAACAATCCAATATTTACAGTATGTAAGGGCTCAAAAATTTGAGTCCTTTTTTTATTGCATAGGAAATTGCTAAATTTCTATGCAATAAAAAACATCGAATTATTCCTTGGCAAATGCTTACGGCTTCGCACCTAAAGCGCCAGCGGCGCTTTGTTCTTGCATAGGAAATTGCTAAATTTCTATGCAATAAAAAACATCGAATTATTCCTTGGCAAATGCTTACGGCTTCGCACCTAAAGCGCCAGCGGCGCTTTGTTCTGCAATTTTATTTATTTTAACTAACATACTTTTTCCTTTGTTTACATAAACATAGTATAAAACTACTTTGACGGAGGAATAAAACTTGAAAAGTACAATAAGAGAAGTTATAAAAGAGCACACAAACCAAAACAAGATTAAATATTTTTTCCTTTTGCTAAGCTTAATAACGGGCATTGCGGCGGGGGCGGTGTTCGTTTCGGCACTGCCAGCAGAAAAATCAAGCGAGCTGCTGAAAATCATTAAAAGCTATTTAGAAATCAGCACTATAAACAAAATACCGCCTCTTGAAATATTCAAAACCTCATTACTTCAAAATGCAAGAATTGTTATTTTAATATATTTTTGTTCGCTGTCTGTATATTTAATCCCAATCATATATATAAATATGGCGGCAAGAGGATTTGTCACAGGGTTCACAGTAGGGTTCATGGCCTTATTTTTTGGTTTTAAGGGGTTTTTGGTTGCGGTGGTAACAGTTTTGCCTCAAATCATTATATCAATTCCTGCCTTGCTTTTTATGTCAACAATCTCGATGAATTATGCTGTGAATGGAAGAAGTAAAAATAAAATAGGCATATTAACATCGGCAAATAAAAAAGAATTTTTAATGTTTACATATTGTTCTGTGATAATATTTTTAGTTTTGTTGATAACTGTAACAATTGATGCTTTTGCGGTTCCAATTTTCGTAAAGTTAATTAGTGGTGTTTTTGGATAACAACCACAATATGTTGTGAATGCTGAATTTCAATGGATAAATTTGACGAAATTTACAATAATTTTTATATAACATTTCACAACAAATTTCCGGAAAACTATGTACAAAAACACAAATTTCGATTACAATTAGTTTGTAGTGTTTACATAATAATGAATGGAGAGAAATAAAATGTATGAAAATGTTGAAGCTTTTATAGCATATCTACAAAATGAAAAAAAATTGTCGGATAATACATTGCAGTCTTACAGACGTGATATAAATCAATACATAAATTATTTAAAAGAAATAAATATAAAAAGCTGCAAGGATGTTAAACAAGACATTTTTGCAAATTATATGATGTTTCTTCAAAAGGAAGGAAAGGCAACAGCAACTATTTCCAGAACCATTGCATCTACCAGGGCTTTTTATAAATATCTTTGCAACAACAATTTGTGTATAGCAGACCCAACAGAGCAAATTCACTCTTTAAAGCCTGATAAAAAGCTTCCACAGGTTTTGACAAGTAAAGAGATTAACCTGCTTTTGGACCAGCCTAGGGGTGCAGACGTTAAGAGTGTTCGGGATAAATCCATGCTGGAGCTTCTTTATGCAACCGGTATAAGGGTTTCGGAGCTGATTTCCCTTAATCTTGATGATGTTAATTTGGATATTGGATATATAATATGCAGAAGTAGTCAAAGGGAGAGGATAATACCGCTTTATCCTCAAGCAGTTTCGGCAATTAAAAAATATATTGCAGGCGCGCGAAACACACTTATTTCAGAGAATGAGGAGCAATCTCTATTTGTTAATATAAACGGCAACAGGCTGACACGTCAGGGCTTTTGGAAGATAATAAAAACATATAAAACACAGGCTAAAATAAAGAAGGACATAACCCCCCACACCCTGCGTCATTCGTTTGCAACGCATTTGCTTGAAAATGGGGCGGATTTAAAGTCTATTCAGGAAATGTTAGGTCATGTTGATATATCCTCAACTCAGATATATGCAAATGTTATTAAAAACAAAATAAATCAGGTTTATAACAGTGCGCACCCTCGTGCAAAGATAAAAATATAGATTTATTGTATAAAAACATAATTAATTGCATACCATTTATTAGTAGAACATCCTGTCAGGAGGTAATATTAATGAAAAATGGTATGCGTTTTTTATGCTTAGTTTTGATTATTGCGTTAATTCCTTTGCCTGTATTTGCTAAATCCGTTGAGGATATATCCGCAAAATCCGCTGTTTTGATGGAGGCAACAACCGGTGAGGTTTTGTTTGAGCAAAATCCGGATGAGCGTTTGCCAATTGCAAGCGTAACAAAGGTTATGACTATGCTGCTTATTATGGAAGCGCTGAAAAGCGGTAAGATAACAATGCAGGATATGGTAACCGCCAGTGAACACGCGTGCAGCATGGGGGGGTCTCAGGTTTATTTGGAGCCGGGCGAGCAAATGAGTGTGTCCGACATGCTAAAAGCGATTGCGGTTGCATCGGGAAATGATGCTTCTGTTGCAATGGCAGAACATATTATGGGCAGTGAGCAGGGCTTTATTGATGCCATGAATGCCCGTGCGAAGGTGCTTGGAATGAATAACACCAATTTTATAAATTGCAACGGCTTGGATGAGGATAATCATTACAGCAGTGCAAGAGATGTGGCAATAATGTCTAAGGAATTGATAAAATATGATGATATTAAACCATTCCTTTCAATATGGATTGACAGCTTGAGAGAGGGTAAGTTCGGTCTTGCCAACACAAATAAGCTGATAAGGTTTTATCAAGGTGCAATCGGCATAAAAACAGGTTCAACCTCGAAGGCAATGTATTGCCTTTCGTCAGCCGCAACAAGGAATGGCTTGACGTTGGTTTCGGTAGTTTTGGGTGCGCCCACCACAGCGGAAAGATTTGGCTCTGCAAGCAGGCTGCTGGATTATGGCTTTGCAAATTACAGCATAGCAATCGGTGCGGCAAAGGGAGAGTCTGTCGGGAAAGTTCCTGTTAATAAAGGGTTGGAGAAGGAAGTAGAAGCAGTAGTCGGCAATGATTTTAAACGCTTAATGCCAAAGGGTAAGCAAGGGAATATCGAAAAACAGGCTGTTATGCCTGAGAAAATTTCTGCACCTATTAATGAAAACGATAAAATAGGGGATATGATTTTAACAATGGATGGCAAGGAAATCGGCAGAGTTGATATTGTGGCTAAAACTTCTGTAGGGCGAATGAATGTAGCAACAACCATAATAAGCTTGATAAAAATGTGGATGCAAATAAGATAGATTTAATGCGTGATAATCAAAAAAACGGTGCCTAAAGGCGCCGTTTTTTTTAAGTATAGTTTTAAATAAGTATAATTTCTTCATTCATATTTGTGATTTTTTCTAAACCGTTATCTTTAACAACATAGGTGTTTTCAATGCCTACAGCGCCCACGCCATTTAGCACAAATTTTGGTTCCAGTGCAATCACCATGTTGTTTTTAAGAACCTGCTTGTTTGTTTTTGTTATAACGGGAAGCTCGTTAATTTCCATACCAAGCCCATGGCCTAAGAATTTTGTTTTGTTTGTGCTTTCCATATAATATTCCTGTACGTTATATTTGCTTATTATCTGTTCAGCCTTTTCATAAAGTTCAAAACAATAAGCGCCTTCCTTGCCGATAAGTGCAGCCTCGTTTAAAATTTCAATGCCTATATTGTGCAAATCATAAGCCTTTTGCGGAATATCACCAACGGCAAAAACCCTTGTCATATCGGTCATATATCCTGTGAAGTTGCCGCCTACATCAACCATAATTGTTGTGCCTTCCGTAATAGGGGTGCCGTTTGCACCAACTGGGATTGAACTGCTAATGCCGCTTCCGCCTAACGCAAAATCGTATTGAGATACGTTGGATGCATTTTGACCTACTAAAATGCTGCCCATAAAAATTTCCATACTGGAGCCGAAAATTCTAAACAGACCGAGGCTTCCTAATTTTCTTGCCATATATTCTATTTCATATGAAATGTCCAAATCAGTCATGCCTTTTTTGTATAAGCCTTTTATTGTGCTGTATAGCTCACTGTGCTTTTTTCCGCTTTCTTTAAGAAGCTCAATTTCATAATCGGTTTTAATGGTACGAACAGTTCGAAGCACATTGCTTGCGCATTCTGCATTTTCAAAAACCTTTGTAAGCCTCATCCATTCGGAGGCAGAAAGATAATCGTCCTCTAACATTATGGTAGCTGGCAAAGGAATATTCATATTTTGCAAAAGCTCGGGTATTTGCTCCGGCTTTCTTATTATATTAACATTATCGTCATAAAAGTCTGCGGTTTTTCTTGTAAAGATTATGCTGGCACCATTTATATCCATAAAGAAATAGCCGTCAAAAATAACGCCTGTTAAGTAATAAAGGTTAAGCTTTGATGCAATAAGGCAGGCATCGATATTTTTCTCATTCATTAATGAGTATAATTTTTTTCGTCTTATTTTTAGTTCGTCTATCAATTTATTCACCTCAAAACACCAAGCTTATGCTCTAACAGTTGTAGTCATTTTGCCGTTTATTTTGCATCTTTGCATTGCTTTTAATATGTTATCCACAGAATCGCTTGGTACCTCTACTGTAGAAAAAGAATCAAAAATTTCAATTTTGCCGATTTCTTTTCCTCGAATTCCGCTTTCCCCTGCAATTGCGCCCACAATATGCTTGGCACATACTTTAAAATCCTTGCCAACGCTGACTTTTAGGCGTGTCATACCTGCTTCTGCCTGTGAATCGTTTGTAAATTCATCGTCTAATATATTTTTGCTTTCTTTTTGAGTGGAAAACAGCATTTGCACAAGGGCTGTTGCAATTTCAACTGATGAAAAATCCTCGTCTAATAATTTATCAACAATTTCAGAGCTTTCCTTTTGAAGTCCGCTTTCCATAACAGCTTTTATTTCATTAACAATTTTTACGCTTTTAGTCTGTTCAACCTCTGAAATTGTGGGGATTGCACGCTCTGTTATTTTGCTGTTTGTGAATTTTTGAATATCTCTAAGCTCCATAATCTGACTTCTGCCGGTAACTAAAGAATATGCAGTGCCGGAGCGTCCTGCTCTGCCTGTTCTACCTATACGGTGCACATAATATTCCTCGTCTTGTGGAAGGTCATAGTTAAACACACCTTCAACATCGTCCACATCAATTCCTCGTGCGGCAACGTCTGTTGCAATTAAAATATCTATCTTACCTTTTTTAAGGGCGTTCATAACCTGTGTTCGTGTGTGCTGTTTTATATCTCCATGCAAAGCATCACATAAATAGCCTCTTAGCTGAAGCTCGTTAACAAGCTCATCAACCTGCCTTTTTGTGTTGCAGAAAACGATAGAGCGTTTTGGATTTTCAGTATCAAGAAGCCTGCAAAGTACCTCTATTTTTTTGCCCTTGGGTACGTTATAATAATACTGCTCAATACTTGGAACAGTAAGCTGCTGATGCACTATTTTAACAAGCTCCGGATTAGTTTGGTATTTTTTAGTTATCCCAAGAATTTCCTTAGACATTGTTGCGGAAAACAAAATTGTCTGCCTATCTTCAGGCACATCCTTTAATATAGTTTCGATATCCTCTCGAAATCCCATGTTAAGCATTTCGTCCGCCTCGTCCAAAATAATCATTTTAAGTGCTTTAAATTTAAGGGTACGGCGCCTTATATGGTCCATAATACGCCCCGGAGTTCCGATAACAATTTGAACACCCATTTTAAGAGCCTTAATTTGACGCTCAATAGGCTGTCCGCCATAAATTGCAACGGATTTTATACCCTGCATATATTTACCGAATTTTCTGATTTCATCACAAGCCTGCATTGCAAGCTCTCTTGTTGGGCATAAAATTAATACCTGAACATTTTTGCTTGATGGGTCGCACGCTTGAATTGCCGGTATGCCGAATGCGGCAGTTTTGCCAGTTCCCGTTTGGGAATGTCCAATAACATCCCTGCCTTGCATAATTAATGGGATGGTTGCAGTTTGGATAGCGGTTGCTTCTTCATAACCCATATCCTCAACTGCTTTTTTTATTTCCTCTGAAATATTTAGTTCTGAAAATTGAAGTTTTTCCATTATTTAAACCTTTAGCCTTTCGAGCTCACAAAAATTTATAAAACTTTGACAACGCCGTACCGTGAGCCCGATAAAGCGCATAATTGTCGTTATTAGCTTATTTTTAGTTACTAATAAGCCTTTCCCCAGTAAACCATTTTTTGAGTTGATTTTCCACAGCAAACACATTTGTCCGATATTGTTTTTTGTTCAAAGGGAATACATCGAGAAGACAGATTTGCCTTTTCTTTGATTTTTTCTTCACATTCTAAGTCTCCGCACCACATTGCACGCACGAAGCCAGGCTTTGTGTTTGCAATTTCGCAAAGTTCTTCAAAGGTTGCTGCATCATAAGTATGAGTTTCGCGAAGCTCCCTTGCACGTTTTAGCATTTCTGCCTGAATTACTGCAAGTAGTTTTTCTGCTTCCTCTTTAACATTGTTAAGGGAAATAATTATCTTTTCACGAGTATCTCTGCGTACTAAAACGCCTTGATTGTTTGCAATATCACGTGGCCCTATTTCAAGCCTTATGGGCACACCCTTCATTTCATATTCGCTGAATTTCCAGCCCGGGGATTTATCGCTGTCGTCCAGCTTAACACGAAGTGATGCTTTTAAGCTTTCATAAAGTGCGTTTGCCTTATCCAGCACGCCTTCCTTTTGCTGTGCAACAGGAATAATTACAAGCTGAACAGGAGCAATATTTGGAGGAAGAACCAAGCCGTTATCGTCGCCGTGCATCATAATTATTGCGCCTATTAAACGGGTTGAAACACCCCAAGAGGTTTGATGAACATATTTAAGCTCGTTGTTTTTATCCGAATAGGTAATGTCGAAGGCTTTTGCAAAGCCGTCTCCAAAATAGTGTGAGGTTCCTGCTTGAAGCGCCTTTCCATCATGCATCATACTTTCTATTGTATATGTTTCAACAGCACCTGCGAATTTTTCCTTATCTGTTTTTTGTCCTTTTAAAACAGGTATTGCAAGCTCCTGTTCGCAAAAAGAAGCATAAACGTTGAGCATTTTTTTTGTTTCATCAATTGCATCTTCTTTAGTTGCGTGGGCGGTATGCCCCTCCTGCCATAAAAATTCAACAGAACGCAAAAAAGGGCGAGTGGTTTTCTCCCACCGTACAACAGAGCACCATTGGTTATATAGCTTTGGCAAATCTCTGTATGAGTGAATTATATTTGCATAATGCTCGCAAAAAAGCGTTTCGGAGGTTGGGCGAACACAAAGACGTTCGGCAAGCTTTTCACTTCCGCCATGGGTAACCCATGCAACCTCGGGAGCAAAGCCTTCAACGTGGTCTTTTTCCTTTTGCAATAGGCCTTCGGGAATGAACATTGGCATATAAACGTTTTCGTGCCCTGTCGCTTTAAACCTTGCATCTAAATTTTTCTGTATATTCTCCCAAATAGCATAACCATAAGGGCGGATTACCATACACCCTCTAACACTAGAATATTCTATTAAGTCAGCCTTTTTAACAATGTCTGTGTACCACTTCGCAAAATCCACATCCATTGATGTAATTTCTTCGACAAATTTTTGTTGTTTCAAAATCCTCAATCCTTTCTAATGTATTAGTATATGTTATTTGTGGAATTATGTCAAATACTTTCTTAAAAATTCACCTGTAAAGGATTGTTCGCACTTCGCTACAGCCTCCGGCGTGCCGGTAATAATAATCTCTCCGCCCTTATCGCCGCCGTGTGGACCTAAATCTATTAAATAATCGGAAACCTTTATTATATCAAGATTATGCTCGATTACAAGCACTG